>JACCDN010417169.1_pt1 | contig 53559 bp, 62 predicted proteins | sample 7441691 | NCBI WGS metagenome assembly JACCDN01 (sample SAMN15323439, study PRJNA562643) | freshwater metagenome | isolation source: river surface water | place: USA:Blue River Watershed | collected 2017-08-16 | reverse complement strand
TGAGATTCACCAAAAGTGGTGATACGAAATAAGTGTCCTAGTGTGCTTCCAGCCATGCCTACATTATGGCATTGGTCTGAGGTGAAGGTACAGATTTGACCTTCACCTTGATGAAATTAGTAAATTTAGTATTTCTTTTTATTTATTTTTATGGCTATTTACTTGTTTTCAGCAACAGGCTCTTCAGTTGGCCAATCACGGATGTAGGCTTTAAGCATTGTGTTTTCAAAGCTCTGAGCTTCTACAACAGCTTTGGCCACGTCATAGAAAGAAATCACGCCCATCATGGTGCCATCATCCATTACAGGTAAATAACGGACGTGTTTTTCAAGCATCATCCGACGTACATCATCTAAATCAGTTTCTGATGTACATGTCAGTGGGTTTTTATCCATTACCTCACGAACATGGGCGGTGCCCAAGGTCCCATGACTCTTGGCTAAGGTGTCAATAACTTCACGGAAAGTTAACACGCCGACTAATTTAGAGTACTCCATCACAACTAATGAGCCAATATCCTTATCAGCCATCACATGAACAGCAGCAGACAAAGATGTCTCTGGAGATACCGTGTAAAGAGTTGCCCCTTTAAAACGCAAAATATCGCTGACTTTCATGCCAAACTCCTTTATGTATTGATAGCTCTAGTCTATCAGTAGCTTTCAATAGAGGCTATACCCGAACAATCAGGGCTTACCCCCACCCCTAAATGATATGGAACTTATTTAGCTCGTTCCCACGCCCTCATGGTGGGCATATTGGCTACTAAGGTGGCGCCTGCTAGAGTGACCCACCAAGTCATGTAAATCCAAACTAGGAATAAAGGCAATATTGCAAAAGCCCCATATACCGTCTTATAAAGTGGGAAGTTAGCGGCAAACCAAGCAAAGCCAAATTTGGCGATTTCAAAAACAATACCTGCGCAAGCCCCACCCCAAATAGCATCAGATAATTCTACTTTTTCATAAGGGAGGATTTTGTAGACCACACTGAAGGACAAAATCGACAAAATAATGGGGAAAATTGCGGCAACAAAGTTAAATCCAATGCTTAAAGGTCCAATCCAACCTTTCGAAGCACTCAAGACCATAGAGCTTAAGTAAATGCTTAACCCTAGCAATAAAGGCCCTAAAACTGTTGCAACCAAATGAATGCCCAGTCTCTTAAAGAATGGGCGCGGATTTTGAACACCCCAAATACGATTAAAGGCATTTTCAACAGTAATGAGGGTAAAAAAGATACCAATGACCAGGCCCACCGTACCAAAGATGGTTAAGCCTTTGGCTTTGAGGGCAAATTGATTCAGATACATCAGAATTGGATCGCCAATATTGCCTGGGATCAGGTTGTCAGATAGCCAGTTTTGAAATGAGCGTCTTAAGCTTAAGAAGCGTGGCATGACTGCCAATAGGGCAAAAGAAACCGTTACCATGGGCACAATCGACAAAATAGTCGTAAATGAGAGGCTCGCTGCCATCTCATTGATACGCACTACCTTAGCGCATTGGCGCATGTAGCGGAAAAAATCGAGAATAGAGTCTTTATGACGAATTACTTGCACGGCTCTATCATAAGCAAGATAACTAAATGAGTACAAATTTTATGAATAACACTTCAAGAACATCCGCAGATATTTTGGTCTTGTACTACTCAAGAAATGGCGCCACTCGCCAGTTGGCTGAATTAATCGCTGAGGGTATTGAGAGCGTGCCAGGGGCATCTGCTCGATTGCGCACAGTTCCAAGTATTTCAGCGGTATCAGAAGCCACCGAATCAGATATCCCTGACTCTGGCCCTCCTTATGTGGAAGGCATAGATTTAGAACAGTGCGCTGGTTTGGCCTTGGGCTCACCAACTCGTTTTGGCAACATGGCCTCAGCAATGAAATACTTTTTAGACAACACCACATCACAATGGCTATCAGGTGCACTTGCTGGCAAACCAGCTTGTGTGTTTACAAGTACAGGTAGCATGCATGGCGGTCAAGAAAGCACTTTGCTATCCATGATGATTCCATTGATGCACCATGGAATGTTGATGGTTGGTCTTCCCTATAGTCATCCTGAACTCATGAACACCCAAACTGGAGGGACACCTTATGGTGTAACTCATTTTGCGAAAGCCGATGGTTCAGCACCGATTTCTGCCGAAGAAAAAAAATTAGCATTTGCTCAAGGCCAGCGTTTGGCTCAAATCGCACTGAAGCTTGCTTGAACAGTTAAAGGTATTAAGTCATGTCCACTGAAAACTTTGAAGACCCAGCGCTGCAACCAAAAGAACACTGGCGTTTAATCGCATGGTTTTCTTGGTTTGCTTTGATTGCTCTGTGCATTCTTTGGGAATCAATACTTGCCCCAATTAAACCGGGCGGTTCATGGGCAGTTATTAAAGTGTTACCAATGCTCTTTGCCTTAAAGGGTATCTGGCAAGGTCGTAACTACACCATGCAGTGGTCTTCTATGTTGGTCATGCTTTATTTTATTGAGGGTGTTGTGCGCTTAAATGACCCTGGCTTATCTGCTTATCTAGCGGCGCTAGAAATTGTTTTGAGTTTAATTACCTATTTCTCATTATTAGCTTATTTAAAACCCTTAAAGAAAGTTGCAAAGCTAAAGAAACTGGCTATTGAGAAAGCTGAGGCAGAAGCCACGGCAAATAAAGAAAAGTAATTGCAAAGATAATTGTCAAAACAAAAAAGACATCTATAAAAATACAGAGGAAGACATGTCACTATCTGATCAAGATCTGATTCAACAATTACAACAACTCATTGGTGCGGAACAAGTGATCACTGCACCTGCAGATTTAGAGCCCTACCTACTAGATTGGCGCAAGCGCTATCGTGGCCAGGCGATTGCCGCCTTAAGACCTAGCAACACTCAAGAAGTGTCAGCCATTGTTAAATTATGTGTAGCCAATCACATCGCCATTGTTCCGCAAGGTGGCAATACAGGCATGTGTGGTGGTGCAACGCCTAATGCCAGCGGTCGCCAAGTAGTGATCTCTTTGCAGCGCATGAATCAAGTGCGCGCTGTTGATACTTCTAATCAAACGATTACTGTTGAAGCTGGTGTCATTTTGCAAACATTACAAGAAGCTGCAGCCGCAGCTGATCGTTACTTTCCCTTGAGCTTAGGCGCTGAAGGTAGTTGCATGATTGGCGGCAATTTATCAACCAACGCAGGTGGCACCTCTGTCCTGCGCTACGGCAATGCACGTGAACTATGTTTAGGCTTAGAAGTTGTATTACCTAATGGCGAGATTCTCAATAGCTTACGTGGATTACGCAAAGACAATACTGGTTACGATTTAAGAGATTTGTTCATCGGCGCTGAAGGCAGTCTGGGTATTATCACTGCTGCTGTTATGAAGTTATTCCCTATTCCAGTTGCTCAATGGACTGCCTTGGTGGCCACCCCCAGCGCTGAAGGCGCCGTGGAATTATTGAATCGCTTCCAAGCGGGCGCTTCTGCTCAATTAACTGGTTTTGAAATGATGTCCGACGAAAGTTTGGCTTTACTCAAACATTATTACCCTGCTCTTGCAAGCCCTTTGGCTGGCAATAACCCTTATGAGGTTTTGGTAGAAATATCAGATTACGAGAGCTCCGAACATGCCATGCAGCTAATGGAATCGATTCTGAAAGGTGCTCTTGAATCAGGCTGCGCATCTGACGCGGTGATTGCAAGTAACTTAGCGCAAGCACGAAAGTTTTGGGATATGCGCGAGCACATACCTTTGGCTCAAGCTGATGATGGCCAGAATATCAAACACGATGTGTCACTGCCTATTTCAGCGATCCCTCAGTTTGTAGATATATGCAACGCTATGCTTCGAAGCAAATACCCTAACATCCGCATCATCAACTACGGTCACTTAGGTGATGGCAATTTGCATTACAACGTTGCAGGGCCAAGCTCATCAGAGACAGAGTATTTTTTCACCACCTACAGTAAAGAGATTCAGGCTTTGGTGTATGCAGAAGTTGAAAAGCTCAATGGCTCCATTTCAGCTGAGCATGGCGTGGGTCAACAAAAAATAGACTACCTTCAAGGACATCGAGGTGAAGTTGCTTTTAATTTGATGCAGTCGATTAAGAAAGCATTAGACCCACATAACCTGATGAACCCAGGCAAAGTGATTAAGCTTTAAAACTAATTAACCATAAAAAAACGCCACATCAGTGGCGTTTTTTTATTATTTGATTACCTTGCTTATTTATTCGTTGCCTGAATCATGCAGTTTGAGATGTGCGCAAAATATTTTAAAGCTGCTTCTGTAGGCTCAATATATTTTTTGCGGCCATCGGTTTCAATAACGTAAGCCACCATATCTTTGTCGCGTAACCGCTTTAAGCGTGCGTGCAAAGTTGCTGGTGAACCAATCTCACGTTTAGAAATGGCATCACTCACCAATAATCTTTCGCCCTGCTTCCATTTTGAGGCTACTTCATTAAGAAGTTCACTCTCAGTCGCATCTAATTTCGGAAAACTTGGTAGCTCTTCTATAGAGCGCACCAAATTAAGAAACCGGAAATAAATCTCTTGAAGGTCTTTGTTTTTCATAGTTTGAATGTTGTGTCTACTCTAACGGTTTTAATTATGTATACAAATTATATGTTAATTCGTCAGAAATGATAAATTCCTCAAAACTCACAATAAAATTTATCACATATAAATCAATTGCTTATAAAAAACCTATTTGATTTTTATTTGAAAATTTATAAGATTTACTCATTATTAGCCCTATAGCCAACTGAATGCTCGCCATTACCTTTCGAAGAAAACTAATTTGAATCACTTCTGAGCAAGTATTGAACTCTGTTTAAAACAAGATTTCTAGGGTAATTCCTAAGAAATAAATGGTGAAAATACTTGATTAAGCACACATCTAGGGAAAATAGGTAAGGATAGTAAAAGACTGATGCCTTAAAATCTCAGATCTAGTTAGAAATTAACTATTGAGACAGACAAATCTATAAGAAGAGGGAATATCAATGGCTTCAAAGAAATCAAAGATTGTTTATACGCTAACAGACGAAGCGCCGTTTTTAGCAACAGCGTCTTTTTTACCGATTATTCGCACCTTCGCAGCGCCAGCTGATATCGAAGTAGTTGAGAGTGATATTTCCGTAGCAGCTCGAATCATCGCTGCTTTTCCAGAGAAGTTAAAAGAAGATCAAAAAGTTGCTGACAACTTGGCAGAACTTGGCAAGATGACCTTGTTACCAGACACCAACATCATTAAGTTACCGAATATTAGTGCTGCTGTTGGCCAATTAAAGACAGCAATCAAAGAATTGCAAAGCCATGGCTACGACATCCCTGACTATCCAGAAGATCCTCAGACAGATGCAGATAAAGAAATCCGTCAACGCTATTCCAAGTGTCTAGGAAGTGCTGTTAACCCAGTATTGCGTGAAGGTAACTCTGATCGTCGCGCTCCTGCAGCTGTTAAGCGTTACGCTCGCAAGAACCCTCATTCAATGGGCAAATGGAGCCAAGCTTCACGTACACACGTATCACATATGCACGGTGGTGATTTTTACTCTAGTGAAAAATCAATGGTGATCCCTAAGGCATGCAATGTACGCATGGACTTAGTAACAAAGACAGGTAAAACGATTGTTCTTAAAGAGAAGATTTCTCTTTTGGCAGGCGAGATCATCGACAGCATGTACATGAGCAAAAAAGCCTTGTGCAAATTCTATGAAGATGAAATTCAAGATGCTTATGAAACACGCGTGATGTTCTCTCTTCACGTTAAAGCAACCATGATGAAAGTATCACACCCGATCGTGTTCGGTCATGCTGTGAAGATTTTCTACAAAACAGCCTTTGAAAAGCATGGTGCTTTATTCAAAGAATTGGGTGTTAATGCTAATAATGGTTTAAGTAGCGTTTACGAAAAGATTGCAACACTACCAAGCTCTAAGCGTGAAGAGATCATTAATGATTTGCATGCATGCCATGAGCACCGCCCAGAATTAGCCATGGTTGACTCTGCAAAAGGAATTACTAACCTTCACTCACCTAACGACGTGATCGTCGATGCTTCAATGCCAGCCATGATCAGAATCGGCGGCAAGATGTGGGGTGCCGATGGCCGTCCTAAAGATACTAAAGCAGTGATGCCAGAGAGTACTTTTGCTCGTATCTACCAAGAAATGATTAACTTCTGTAAAACACACGGTAACTTTGATCCAGTCACAATGGGTAGCGTACCAAACGTAGGCTTGATGGCTCAACAAGCAGAAGAGTATGGTTCACATGACAAGACTTTTGAGATTGCTGAAGCAGGTGTTGCTCGTATCGTGACACATGATGGCGAGGTATTACTTGAGCAGAATGTTGAAGAAGGTGATATCTGGCGTATGTGCCAGTGTAAAGATGCTCCAATTCAAGACTGGGTCAAATTAGCTGTCACACGCGCACGTCAATCTAATACACCAGCAGTATTCTGGTTAGACGAGTACCGTCCACATGAGAATGAGTTGATCAAGAAAGTAAAAACATACTTGAAAGATCACGACACAACTGGTTTGAATATTCAAATCATGTCTCAAACACGTGCGATGCGTTATACGCTAGAGCGCATTATTCGTGGCAAAGATACTATCTCTGTAACAGGTAACATATTGCGTGACTACCTCACAGACTTGTTCCCAATTCTTGAATTAGGCACAAGCGCCAAGATGCTTTCAATCGTTCCATTGATGAACGGCGGCGGCTTATTTGAAACTGGTGCAGGTGGTTCTGCTCCAAAACACGTCAAGCAATTAGTTGAAGAGAATCACTTACGCTGGGACTCTTTAGGTGAATTCTTAGCCTTAGCTGTTTCAATTGAAGAAGTCGGCATCAAAAACAACAACAGCAAAGCTAAGTTGTTGGCGAAGACTTTGGATGAGGCAACAGGCCAATTACTTGAAAACAGAAAGTCTCCCTCATCACGTGCTGGAGAGCTAGATAACCGTGGCAGCCAATTCTATTTGGCGATGTACTGGGCTCAAGCATTAGCAGCCCAAACGGAAGACAAAGAACTACAAGCTCACTTCGCTCCTTTGGCTAAGAAATTGGCTGAGAACGAAGAGAAGATTGTTAGCGAGTTAAACTCTGTTCAAGGTAAGCCTGTTGATATTGGCGGCTACTACAAACCTGACGCTAAGAAACTTGAAGCCGTCATGAGACCTAGCCCAACATTGAATGCTATTTTTAGTGGCAAGTAATTTGTCTTAAGCTTTACTTTAAGCTTCAAAGCAAAAGCCGGAAGTCTCTAAGAGATTTCCGGCTTTTTTAATCAATCTATCACCCCAACCAACGATATGAAATTGATTCTAAATTTGATATTTTTACTGCACAGGAATAAAGACTTCATTACGTCTCCACCAAGGCAAAGTCCAAGGTGGGTTATAGCGAGCTAATTGAGGCTCACCCATGGCAATCAGTTGCTCCTGCTTCATCCAAGTTTGTAGCTCTGCAGTTCTGTCTGCCAACTTTTCTTCATCCACCCATCCGGAGAATCTGATTACGGCGACTTTTTTGTTTTTAATTTCTTTAATCTGAACTTGTGGGTTGTTGGGCTTAGGCAGATTATCCATCCGGTAGCTTTTTGGCATCACAAAATAAAGCGTCCATTGCTGTTGCTCTGATGCGCCCTTCTTCTCAACCACGACAGGGGCTGTCATTGCAATTTTGCTTGATTGAGGCTCTATGACGACTGGGGCAGTCATGGCAATCTTTTCTGATTGATTAGAGCTTGCTTGGCTTACCTGATTATTGCCAAAAATATAATCAGCCACCAATCTAAATCCCTTATTGGAAGCCTCACTAAGAGAGCCCTGAACAGTCACCTCAGCTATCAACTGAGACTCGTACTGTCGTAACTCAAAATGCTCTAATTGCTTTAAGACTTGATAGGATGGTTCTTCAATGGCCATAACAATAGGTGCCTTTAAGCTGAGTAATAAGGAACAGATAAGTAGTAAGTATGTTTTTAATTTCATGATGGATTACTTTTTAGCACTTTCATTAATAATGAAAGTGCTGACTTTTTCACCTTCTCTGTAATAAACCACATTAACGTCAATTCTATTGGCTTTAGATAATTTTTCTAGGGCATCCATTCTTCTCACAAAGAGAATGGCTGTTTGTTCAGGATAGTTATTAAATTGTTCAGCATAGACCTCTACAGATTCTCCGTTAATTTTGATACTGCTGATATCTCGCTTAAATACTTTATCTTTTTGAACAAATATGAGTCTTTGCATGTATTTATCCAAAATAAGCTTATGGCCTTGGGCATTCATTTTGTAGTAATAAGTCTTAAACTCACCTTCCTTGCCATCAGCAATTTTTTCCTCTTCCCACTTAGCCAACAATGGCGAGCTGAGCGTGAATAGCAAGATAAATGGCAATAGTTTTTTTAGATGCAACACAAAAGACCTTTGTTATGAACTTTTTGATACCTCAAGATTAAACCAAGATGTAAAAAGCCACCTAGTGTCAGGTGGCTTAATTCACTTACCGGTAATAACTTAACTAAGGATTGACCCCAATTACAGATTCACATCACTTGTATAAATACTCACTACCCCACTCCCACCAAGACCCCTCAAAATCTTAGCCTCTGCAATCGATAAGAGTTTCAGCTTATGGGCATCAAACTGCTCTAGAGCATCTTTTTGCAAGCTATCCGACTCAATGTCTTCGATGGCCTCATAGGTGAAGTGACAATTAACTTCTTTACCATCAACGTGAGCAAGATAAAGAACGCCGTCGTCGTCGGCTTTTTTGGCAGGGCCAATAAATTGAATTTTCATACTTTGATCATACTCTTTAAAGGAGCATGATCAATAAATAAAAAAGGGGCTTGTTGTTTTACATCAAGATCCATGAAAAATCTTAATGTTTGTGCCTTGATTGATCGTGTTCTTTACTTTTAAGATTATCTGATTCAGGTGAGGCCTCAATTGAAACACCGTGATGATCAACTCTTGGTTGGTGACTGAAGTAGATTCCAGCATAAATAGATGTTCCAGTAACAACCAATGAACTAAGTACGCCATATATGACGATCTTTTTAAGAGAGTGAGCGCCCTTGATGGCAGCTTTGCCTTCCATTAAATAAATAGCAATCAAACTCATCATAAAACCCACTGGCACAACCCAGGCACTTCTTTCTGGAGAATCTGGGAAATGTTGTAAACCACCAGTGAAGAAACCTAATCCAATCGAGGCAACAACACCAATTGCCAGTAGATTGGCCCATGAGTGCTCTTTATCTGGATGAGCTATCTTTTCCAGGATACCGCCTAACAAGTAAATAGCTATACCAATACCAGCTGTGAGGATCGAACGCTGCTCACTAAATGCACCGTGAGTAATAGCGCCAGCAGTAAAGCTGATACCTGTGTATTTACAAAGTGTAGAAATGTGACTAAGAGGAAAGTTCATATCATCAATTAAAGCATTTATGAACTATTTGTGTAAAACCACTAGAGAGGCAATGTTATTTGCCTCTCTAGACTTGCATTAAGCCATCACTGGATAGTCTGTGTAACCTTGAGGGCCTGGCGCATAGAAAGTACTAGGATCAGCTACAGTCAATGGCGCATTAGCTTTGAGCCTTTGAACTAAGTCTGGATTAGAAATAAATAGGCGGCCAAATGCTACGGCATCAGCAGCACCATTTTCAACAGCATCGATAGCCATTTGGCGATCGTAGCCATTATTCGCTATGTAAGTACCATTGAATGCTTTTCTAGCCCACTTGTAGTCAAAACCTGGTACATCACGAGGGCCGCCGGTGGCGCCTTCAATGAAGTGAATGAATGCAATGCCACGCTGATTAAGTGATTCGATCAAGTGACCAAATACAGCCTGAGGATTTGAATCGACAATGTCATTAAATGGCGTTACTGGTGATAAACGGATACCCACCCTGCCGGCACCGATTTCTTGAACAACTGCATCAACAACCTCTAAAGCGAAGCGGCAACGATTTTCAACTGAACCACCATAAGCATCAGTACGTTGATTAGTGCCATCTCGTAAAAATTGGTCAACCAAATAGCCATTGGCACCATGAATTTCGACACCATCAAATCCGGCACGAATCGCATTAGCAGCTGCTTGGCGGAATTGCTGCACAACCTCTGCAATTTCGGCTGAAGTCAAAGCATGCGGAGCAGGAATATCAACCTTACCTTCATGCGTGTAAGCCGTAGCATTCGGGGCAATCGCAGAGGCCCCAATTGGATGAGCGCCACCAGTTAAGCCAGGATGGGTGATACGACCTACGTGCCAAATCTGCGCAACAATCTTAGAACCTGCGTCATGAACTGCTTTGGTAATTAGCTTCCAACCCTCTACTTGCGCATCAGAATAGATGCCAGGAGTTGCCATATAACCTTTACCAACGGGGGAGATTTGCGTGCCTTCACTAATGATTAGGCCCGCATTACTACGCTGACGGTAGTATTCAACGTTCATGGAGCTACCCGGAATATCTCCGGCAGGCTCATCAGCACGACAACGTGTCAATGGCGCCATAACAATACGATTGGCTAGTTCGATATCGCCAATACGAATAGGTTGAAACAATTTAATTGAATGATTAGAGCTAGACATCTAGGATCCCAAATTAAGCAGTAAATAAGGGATCAATCATATCAGTTCAATAAATTGAGCACCCTTATGGCAAATGTTCTATGAGTCCTGAAATAAAGAAGTGCCCAAGATAGACTGTCGGGCTTGAAGTGCCATACCTTGACGAGTACCGTTAGTACTTAATGGTTCATTAATTACAATGTGCGCCTCCAAGACCCTCGACTTAAGGATCTTTTTTATGGAATCTAAAAGGCCCATATCTCCAATAAAAGCAGCTCGGTCAGAATATTGTTGATGTTCTCGATACTGAATAGCAATAGGTAATATGAGATGGTCACTATTAGCAACGGCCTCAAACAAATTACTTCTAAACTCAAGTACGCTCTTACCATCTGATGATGTGCCTTCAGGAAAGATGCAAACAGAGTCCCCATCGTTTAATCTAGATTTAATCAGCTGAATAACTCTCTTAAGATCTGATAACTTTTCTCTTTGAATAAAAATGGTGCCAATCATCTTGGCAATCCAACCAAATATAGGCCAATCAGCAACATCCGACTTAGCCACAAACACTTGCGCACGTATTGAGTTGATGACATGAATATCCAACCAAGAAATGTGATTGGAGACTATTAAGTAATTGTTGGATCTTAATATTTCTGGCACCCCTCCACTGACAACAACTTTAACTTGAAGAATACTGAGTAAGCGATTCGCCCAAGATCGTATTAATTTTTGACGGATTTTTTTATTTAAAAATGCAAAAAATAAAATCTGAATCAATGCGCTAGCGACGTGAAGGGCAAGTAAAAATGGTTTCATAAGTAAATCATCCCACATGACTGTGTCATCAATATGACACAAATTTGACATCGTAGTTTCAAATTCATTGTGCTCAATAGAGCCTCATGAATCATTACAGAGCGATATGGATATCAGATGTCCACCTAGGCACAGCGGGATGCCAAGCTAAGTATCTCCTAGACTTTCTCAAACACAATGAGGCTGACAAAATATATCTTGTTGGAGACATTATTGATGGCTGGCAATTAAAAAAACGTTGGTATTGGCCTCAAGCTCATAACGATGTTATTCAAAAGCTTTTAAGAAAAGCCAGAAAAGGTTCAGAAGTTATTTACGTGCCTGGCAATCATGATGAAATGGTACGTCAATATTTTGGCATGAGCTTTGGCGACGTTCGCATTGAAGATGAAGTAATACATGTCACAGCTGATGGTAAGCGCCTATGGATAACCCATGGCGATCTATTTGATAGCGTGATGCAGTATGCCAAATGGTTAGCGTATGTTGGCGACACACTTTACACCTTTATTCTGTGGGTCAATGGTTGGTTTAACAAAATCAGAGCTCGAATGGGCTTGAACTATTGGTCGCTTTCTCAATATCTAAAACACTCAGTCAAAAATGCGGTTAGCTTTATAGCTGACTTTGAGCAAATCATGGCCAGAGAAGCCCGCATCAGAGGCTGTGATGGCGTAGTTTGCGGTCATATTCATAAAGCTGAAATCCGCATGATTGAGGACATTCTTTATTGCAATGATGGAGATTGGGTAGAGAGCTTAACGGCTTTGGTCGAGGAGTCAAATGGTGAACTAAGGATTGTCCATTGGCCAAAAATTCTTGAAGAAAAAGTAGAAGCTATTCAGCAAAGAAAAACATCGGATCAATTAGTTAATAACATCGTGGAGACAGCATGAAAATTATGATCGTGACAGATGCATGGGAGCCACAAGTCAATGGCGTAGTTAGAACCCTCAAACAAACAATGAGTGAACTCAAAAAAATGGGGCATCAAATTGAAATGATTACCCCACTAGAATTTAAAACCATTCCTTGCCCAACCTACCCCGACATATCTTTATCACTTTTTCCAAAAAAGAAAGTTCATCAAAAGATGACATCTTTTGAACCCGATGCCATCCATATTGCTACAGAGGGTCCATTAGGCATTGCTGCTCGCGCCTATGCAATCAAAAATAAACTTCCGTTCACTACGGCCTATCACACGCGCTTCCCTGAATATGTCAAAGCACGAACAGGTATTCCATTAGCCCTAACCTATAAGTTTTTGCGTTGGTTCCATGACCCATCCCTTGCAGTCATGGCTCCGACCGAAGTTGTCATCAATGATCTGAAATCATATGGCTTCACAAATACTGTTTTATGGACTCGTGGCGTTGATCTAGACATCTTTAAAGTACAAGAAGTCAGAATGTTAGAGACTGAACCGCCTATATTTTTGTACGTAGGCCGAGTCGCTGTTGAAAAAAATATTGAAGCTTTTTTAGAATTAAAGCTTCCAGGATCAAAATGGGTGGTAGGAGACGGTCCAGCATTGGAGGGTTTAAAACAAAAATACCCCCATGTGAATTACTTAGGGGTTTTACAACAAGAAGCACTAGCTAAGGTATACGCCTCCGCAGATGTTTTTGTTTTCCCTAGCAAAACAGATACTTTTGGCTTGGTTTTATTGGAGGCCATGGCCTGTGGCACACCAGTGGCAGCATACCCTGTAACTGGCCCTATAGATGTTCTAGGTGACTCGAATGCTGGAGTAATGAGTGAGGATTTGCAAGAAGCATGCTTATTAGCTTTGCGCATCCCAAGAGAAGTCGCCCGACAACATGCTGAGAAATTTTCATGGCAAGTTGCCAGCGAACAATTCTTAGAGCACTTAAAACCTAAATCTAGTCACACAACTGCCACCACTCCGTCATTTGCCTGACATATACAGCATTTAAATTGAGAAATATATGAAGATAAATAAATGTAAAGGTCAGATATGAAAGAGATCCCTAACCCATGGCTATCACTTACTAGCTCATTTGATCAACCGAAGACCAATAGAAAAACAACAGATATGAAGAAAAATTCATTTCACACAATTATTCAAGAAAAAATTTCAAGATTACTTCCTAAGTCTAACAATACAGCTAGCACAACTGAGAATACGAATTCTGCTCCTGCAGTTCATACAAACACTACCAAGCAAAGCCCTATTTCATTGAGCTGGGCAAGGCATCAAGATGAAGTTCGCGAAGCACAACGTCTTCGCTACAAAGTATTTGCTGACGAGATGGGCGCAACTCTTAAGCCGTCACAGGAAGGTCTTGATATTGATATATTTGATGACTTCTGCGAACACCTCATCATTAGAGACACAGAAACCTTAAAGGTAATTGGTACATATCGCGTATTACCACCTCACCAAGCGAAACAAATGGGTTGCTTTTACTCTGATTCAGAGTTTGACTTAACTCGTTTGCGTCACTTACGTCACAAAATGGTAGAAGTAGGTCGCTCATGCGTGCATCGCGACTACCGCTCTGGCGGCGTAATCATGGCACTCTGGAGCGGTCTAGGTCAATATATGAAAAAACATGACTATGAAATCATGTTGGGTTGCGCCAGCGTTCAAATGGGAGATGGCGGCCACTACGCAGCAAGCTTGTCAAAAATGTTGAATTCAAATCACCTTACAGATATTGAGTATCGCGTTTTCCCACGCCTAGCTCTTCCTGTTGATGAATTAAATAACCAATTAGATGTTGAGCCCCCTGCTTTAATCAAGGGTTACTTAAGATTAGGCGCTAAGGTATGCGGCGACCCAGCATGGGATCCTGATTTCAATACGGCTGACTTCTTAACTATGCTTCGCATGGATGATATTCATCCACGTTACGCTAAACACTTCCTTGGACAGTGATTGAAATTAGTTTTAAGTAATTAAATGATTAAAAAAGGGAGCTAGGCTCCCTTTTTTCTTGGCTCTAACAGTATCAAACCAAATCAATTTGATACTTTCGGCCAATCTTAGACCAATCAGCAGCTTCTTTTTCTAGGCCAAACTGAGTCAGCGGATTTTTCTCTGCCCACTTTTTAGGTACTGTCAGAATAAATCCATTATCAGATTCTTTAATAGAAATATCAGTAAGAACTTCATCATCACGTCTTCTGCAGATAACATGAGCCAACCTCATGCAGAAAAGCATACGCCAATCAATATAGGTAGAGGTAACTGCAATTTTTCCTAATTTACCCGTATGCCCCAATAGCAAAGCAGCTAATCTAGCCTGATCTAACCTTGAAAAACCTGGCATATCTGCATGTGAGGCAATATATGCAGAATGTTTATGGTAACCATTATGAGAAATACTAAAACCAATCTCATGCAACTTTGCAGCCCAGGAAAGAATATGAATGTTGTCTTTTCTATTTTCGTTTTTGGGCTTAGGTAATTGATTTAAAAAGTAGACTGCTGCCTCACTAACACGCGAAGCTTGAGATCGATCTACGCCATAACGTTGCATGAATTGCTCAACTGTTACAAAACGCATGTCATGGTGTTGGGCTCTACCCATAAGGTCATAGAGAACACCCAAGCGCAAGGCAGCCTCAGTAACATCCATTCGCTCTATTTCTAGCTCATCGAATGCTGCCAACATGATGGCTAAGCCACCCGGTAATACTGGCTTTCGATCAGACTTTAGACCAATCAATTGCGATTTATCAATATACTCATTAGCGATCAGAGCCTTCTTGAGCTGATGAAGACCCTCACGCGTTATAACGCCACCGCCACCATTGATTGGTAAATCATGAGGCGTACCATCAAAACCATTTTGAGCTATTAATTCAGCAATAGCGCGAGCAGTTCCAGAAGATCCAATCGACTGCTTCCAACCTAACTTTCTAAATTGAGAAGATATCGCTTGAATTTCTCGTCGCGCAGCAGTCTGTGCTTGTTTGAAATTGTAGGCGTCAACCAAACCATCAGGGAAGTATTGCTGACTATAGGATACGCAGCCTATATATAGGGACTCCAATAATTTAGGCTCGTAGCCGTCGCCAATAATAAATTCAGTCGAACCGCCACCAATATCAAGGACAAATCTCCTACCGTCACAAGTTGGCGCATCATGTGAGGCACCAATATAAATCAAACGGGCCTCTTCTCGACCTGCAACAACCTCGATGGGAAACCCTAATAATTTCTCTGCTTCTTTGATAAAAACATCAGCATTACGAGCAACTCTTAATGTATTGGTTGCCACGGCTCGAACTTGTTTGGCATCAAAATTTTTCAGACGATCGCCAAAACGATGAATCGCCTTTAATCCTCTAGCAATTGACTTTTCATCTAAATTTTTATCCTTGGTCAAGCCTTCAGCTAGCCTGACTGAATCCCTGAGAGTATCAATAGCCTGAACCTGAGTCCCGGAAGGAGACTGCACCACTTTTGCGATAACCATTCGGAAACTATTAGAACCAAGATCAACTGCGGCAACTAGGCCCTCGGGAATTTGCGAGATTTGAGATAAAGGTGATGACACGTTAATTGACTACTTATATGAGTTAAGGTTTGTTATAGCTAGATTATGACTTTATTGTGACAAAGTCATTACAAAATAGATTCATGTAACTGTCATATTAATGTCACAGAGGTTTGCCACACTTACAGTATGCAAACAAAAACACCATTACTCAACAGAGAACTAGGCGCACTTGAGTTTAATTCAAGAGTATTAGCTCAAGCAGAAAATCCTAAAACACCTCTATTAGAGAGATTGAGATTTGTTTGTATTGTTTCATCGAATATGGATGAGTTTTTTGAAATCAGAATGTCTGGCATCAAAGAACAATTAAAAAGCAACCCAAAGAACACAACACCTGACGGTTTGTTGATCACAGATGCCTACAACATCATTACGCAACAAGCGCATGACTTAGTGGCAAGAAAATATCGACTGCTGCAAGAGGAAATAATTCCTAAGCTTGATAAAGAGGGGGTCACCTTCCACTTGGCTGATGCATGGACTAGTCGCCAAAAGGCATGGGCAAAAGAGTTCTTTCACAAAGAACTAGTGCCACTCTTAACGCCAATTGCACTAGATCCTGCACACCCATTCCCAAAGGTTATCAATAAAAGTTTGAACTTTTTTGTAACTTTAGAAGGTGAGGATTCTTTTGGTAGAAAGCCAAGCTTGGCTGTTGTACAAGCACCCCGCTCACTACCAAGGGTTGTTCCAATGCCAAAGCATTTATGCGATCAGCCTTATGGATTTGTATTGCTATCTTCCTTTATGCAAGCTTTTGTTCCAGAATTATTTCAAGGGATGACAGTTACTGGTTGCCATCAATTTAGAGTCACAAGAAACTCAGATTTATTTGTATCCGAGGACGACATTACAGATTTGAGAGAGGCCCTTCAGGGAGAGTTGCCTACTAGACATCTAGGCGACGCTGTACGACTTGAAATAACGGCTGACATGCCGGAAAAGCTAAGAAAATACCTTCTAAAAGCTGAAAAACTTGATCGTGCTGATTGCTATCAAGTCAATGGTCCTGTTAATTTGGTGAGGTTAGTCCAAATCCCAGATTTAGTAGATATTCCAAAGTTTAAATTCAATGATCACCGCGCAACTCAATCTGTTGAATTAGGTAACGGCGAAAGTTTGCTAGATAAGATCAGTCAAGAAGATATCTTATTACACCACCCCTACCAAAGCTTCGACCCTGTTTTAAAAATGCTCAAGGAAGCAGCTAGAGACCCCAATGTTCTAGCTATCAAGCAAACGGTATACCGAACTGGAGAGCAATCCCTAGTGATGGACGCTCTCATGGAAGCTGCCAGAAATGGCAAGGAAGTAACGGTTGTTGTGGAACTTTTAGCGCGATTTGACGAGCAAACCAATATTGGTTGGGCAGCCAAGCTTGAAGCTGTCGGTGCTCATGTGGTTTATGGTGTAGTGGGTCACAAGTGTCACGCTAAGATGCTTTTAGTGGTTCGCAAAGAGACTATTCCAGCAGAAGGTAGACGCAAAGCTAAAACCATTCTTAAACGATATGCCCACCTTGGTACAGGTAACTACCACCCAAGAACTGCTCGCTTATATAGCGACTTTGGATTAATGACATCTAATCCAGAAATTTGCGAAGATATGCACCATGTATTTATGCAATTAACTGGCACGGGTGGACGAGTTCCTCTAAAACACCTCTGGCAATCACCTTTTACGATGCATGAGGAATTAATTAAACACATAAGAGCTGAAGCAAGGGCTGCAAAAGCTGGGCGCAAAGCCAGAATTATGGCCAAGATGAATGCCTTACTTGAGCCAACAATCATTCAAGAGCTTTATAAAGCCTCGCAAGCAGGCGTAAAAATTGATTTAATCATTCGTGGTGTATGCGCACTTCAACCAGGTGTTCCTGGTCTCTCAGAAAATATTAAAGTACGTTCAATTATTGGTAGATTCTTAGAGCATCATCGAATCTATTACTTTTATGCTGATGGCAAAGAAACTCTTTATCTTTCATCAGCAGATTGGATGGATAGAAACTTATTCAGACGTGTTGAAGTTGCTTTCCCAGTCCTTGATAAAAAACTCAAGGCCCGGGTTATCAAGGAAGGCTTCCAGATGTTATTGAAAGATAACGCCACAGCATGGCTCATGAATGGTCATGGGCAATACCAACAAATTAAAACAAGAACTGGGGCGACCCCTTATGTGGGCCAGAAAGAATTGGTTGAACTACTTTGCCCTTAAGCAATTCTTTGCTTAGGAAATAAAAGGTAAAAACGGCTACCTAGCCCAACCGTTGATTCAATTTTTAGCTCACCGTGATGGCGATTAATCACATGTTTAACAATGGCCATACCTAACCCTGTGCCACCCGTTTCTCTAGAACGACTGCGATCAACACGATAGAAACGCTCCGTCAAACGAGGAATATGCTCGGCTGCAATACCCGGACCAGTATCGGCAACACACAACTGGATACCCTCTTGAGTTTCTTGCCAAATGACTTCAATCTTCCCACCGGCAGGCGTATATCGAATAGCGTTAGACACCAAATTACCAAAGGCGGAATACAACTCCATATCATCACCCAAAACATTTTTCTCAGTCTGAGATTGAAAGTTGATTTGATGCTTCCCTTGAGATAAACCTTCAGCATCAAGTTTTAAACGGGCCAACATATTAGGCATATTCACAACTTGAGATACAGGTGGTTCTGGGTTACCCTCTAACTTAGCCAAGGTTAACAAATCTTCAACCAGAGTTTTCATTCTTCCAGTTTGAACGGACATCATTTCTAGATACTTATCTCGATCGTCTTGATTAAGCTCTAACTCCCGAACTGTTTCTAAAAATCCAGCCAATACTGTTAGAGGTGTTTTTAACTCATGAGATACATTCGCCACAAAATCTCTTCGCATGGCATCTGATTTTTCAATCTGAGAAATATCTTGAGATAAAACTAATTTTTGCTTATCCCCATAAGGAAAGATCTGAACCTCTAAGGAAAACTGTTCAAAATTACCCATTCCAGTAAGCTTCACCGGCTCACGGTAGTTTTGACGAACAATGTATTGAACAAAAGCAGGTTTTCTTAAGATATGGGTAATCCGTTGCATCGCATCACGTCTAGGATTGATACCAAAATGCTTTCCAGCAATGGCATTGCACCATTCAATTTGATCATCTTCATTAAGCATCACAACGCCATTTGGTGAAGCTTGTATCGCCTGAATAAAACGCTGATGTTGTTGCTCAACTTCGATAACTTGATCTCTCCACCCCTTTACCAATTTGTGCAAGCGGTAATAAATTTCCCCCCAAATACCTAGGGCACCAGGAACTTCACCGTAACTTGGGGAGAGCAATAATTGGGTTAATTTTGATGCATGCCATAGCTGGTGAACCAAAAGTATCGCTAAGCAAGCAACCGCACTCATCCATCCGGTAAGAGCTGAAAAAGCAAGACTCATAACCCAAGAAATAATGAGGGTAATCAGGAAAATGACAATTAATCTGGTTCGCAATGACAACATAGGTGGAATCTTACCAAGCCTTTTGATGAATCGATTATTTAATTATTTAATCTGTCAAAAAATATTCATTAATTTGTCAAATTTGATCGTTAATCTAGCGCCAGAAACTAATCATCTCCATGCCTAGAAATATTTCCACCTTAACTACTAGCGAGTACTCAGCAAGCTCATCACACATAAAGAGCTCACTGATTTATAACTTTCTAAAAACTAGCGCATCTTATTTGGAACTTGAATTGATTGATAGCTCGACTCAATTCTTAGAAAAAATGAATCCTAGACAATCTGAATCCTACAAAATCTCTAGCAACCCACATAAGTCCAATAAAGGCATCTATAGAGCATTTAAGGCTGCGATCAACTCATGTCAGGGCATCATCTACGCCATCAAAGAGGAAAGTGCATTTAGGCAAGAATTAGGCTTAGCTTTGATTCTGATACCGCTCGCATGCTATCTGGACATCAGCTTCATAGAAAAGTTACTGCTAATTAATTCTGTTTTATTAGTTTTAGCTCTTGAGCTTATTAATTCAGGTATTGAAGCTGCTATTGATAGAGTTTCTTATGAATTTCACGATCTATCCAAGAGAGCTAAGGATTTTGGAAGTGCTGCCGTAATGGTGGCTATCATCATTTGCAGCATCACTTGGTGGTTCATTCTTCAGAACCACCTAAGTATCTGAACATTTAAACAATCGGTGTTTTAGTCAAACGGTAACCACTACCACGGACAGTTTCAATGAGGTTTTGACAGTTTGTTGGCGCCAGCGAAGCTCTCAAGCGCTTAATATGCACATCGACAGTACGCTCCTCAACAAAAACATGATCACCCCATACTTTATCTAGTAACTGCCCACGAGAATGGACACGCTCAGGATGCGTCATTAAAAAATGTAGCAATCTAAATTCAGTGGGGCCTAAATCAATCAACATCTCATTAATGCCATCAACAGCCATGACACGATGCGCTACTGGATCTAGACGCAAACTGTTAATCTGGACAACCTCATCAGCCAATTGAGGTGAGCGCCGTCTTAGAACAGCTCTAATCCTAGCTACCAACTCCTTTGGGGAAAATGGCTTTGTGACATAGTCATCAGCACCAGCCTCAAGTCCAGCTATCTTATCCATCTCCTCACTTCGAGCTGTCAATAAAATAATCGGAATATCTTTGGTGCGCTCATTGGATCTCAACTCTTTAGCAAACTGAACTCCAGATTTGCCAGGGAGCATCCAATCCAATACAACTAGATCTGGAAGAACCTCTTTCATCAATTGAGAGGCTTGCTCAGTTTGAAATGCCCTTACAGGCACAAATCCAGCATGAGTCAAATTAACTGCAATTAACTCTGCAATAGAGGGTTCATCTTCAACGATCAAGATACTACTTGCCATATATTAGCTATTCGCCTCTTGCGACAGTTGCTCATGAGGCAAATGTCTCACGTCTGTACCTTTAACGATATAAATGACAAATTCAGCAATGTTTTTAGCATGGTCGCCAATGCGTTCAACAGCTTTTGCAATTGACAACATATCCAAACCCACAGAGATTGTTCTTGGGTCTTCAGCCATATAACTTGTTAACTTACGCACAAAGGCTCTGAATTCTTCGTCAATTTGCTTATCTTCATTAACCACTTCAGCAGCAGCTTTAGTATCAAGTCGAGCAAAGCAATCCAAACTGCGGCGTAGCAATGAGACAGCCATCTGACCAGAAAGTCTGATCTCAGCAGTATTAATGCTGTGAGATGCGCTATCTTCAAGGATGTGTTTAGTTCTTCTAGCAATACGATCAGCTTCATCACCAGCTCTCTCTAGATTGGTAATGGCTTTTGATACTGCCATCACTAAGCGTAAATCTCGCGCTGTTGGCTGACGACGCGCAATCAATTCTGTACATGCTGAGTCGATCATGATTTCAAAATCATTGACTTCACGCTCGCGATCCATCACCTGATCGGCAAGCTCTGCATCTAACTGTGAAAAGGCACGCATAGCAACAGAAACTTGGGATTCAACTAAGCCGCCCATTTCCAAAAGCTTGCCACATACTGAATTTAAATCAGCGTCAAATTGTGAGGATAAGTGTTTATCTGGCATTTCTATCTCCTAATTCTTTTTACTTAACCAAAACGGCCAGTAATGTAATCTTCTGTTTCTTTACGTTTTGGCTTAATGAACAATTCATCAGTTTTACCAAACTCAACCATTTCGCCCAAGTACATATAAGCCGTAAAATCTGACACACGAGCAGCTTGTTGCATATTGTGTGTGACTATAGCTATCGTATAGTCTTTTTTAAGCTCATGAACCAATTCCTCTACTTTCGCTGTGGATATTGGATCTAATGCAGATGTCGGCTCATCTAGTAACAAAATGGATGGCTTAACAGCCACACCGCGAGCAATACATAATCGTTGCTGCTGACCACCTGATAGCGATAGACCACTTTGATTAAGCTTGTCTTTAACTTCTCCCCATAGGGCAGCTTTAGTTAAGGACCACTCTACCCGCTCATCCATTTCTGCACGAGACAAAGATTCATATAACTTCACGCCAAAAGCAATGTTGTCATAAATAGACATTGGGAAAGGTGTTGGCTTTTGGAAAATCATACCAATACGTGAACGAAGTAAATTCAAATCTTGCTTAGGGTCCAAAATATTTTGGCCATAGAAATTAATTTCACCTTCAGCACGCTGACCAGGATATAGGTCATACATACGATTTAAAGTTCTGAGTAAGGTCGATTTTCCACAACCAGATGGGCCAATAAAAGCCGTGACATGTTTCTCAGCAATATCGAGATTAATATTCTTTAGCCCCTGAAAAGTACCGTAATAAAAATTAAGGTTCTTAACCTCAAGGGCATTTTTAAGTCCACCAGCTTGATTAGTATTTGTTTCAGTCATGATATTTCCTTGAATTGTTTCGGCATCAAAAATAGTTCTCATTATTTGATTAACCTTGAACCTTTTCCCTAAAAACTACTCGAGTCAAAATATTCAGACCCAAAACCACAAATGTAATTAACAATGCAGCACCCCAAGCTAAATCTACCCAATTGTCATAAGGACTCATTGCGAATTGGAAGATGACAACTGGTAAGTTAGCCATCGGCGCATTCATATTGGTTGAGAAGAATTGATTATTTAGGGCTGTAAATAGCAAAGGAGCAGTTTCTCCACTTACCCGAGCTAAAGATAATAGGATGCCAGTGATCACACCACTCTTAGCGGCTCTCAAGGTAACTGTGAAAGCAACCTTCCACTTTGGAGCACCTAAGGCGTAAGCAGCTTCTCGCAAGCTACCAGGTACTAACTGCAACATATTCTCTGTTGTTCTAACTACAACCGGTATTGCAATTAAAGCTAAAGCAATTGTGCCTGCCCAACCAGAAAAATGTCTGACCTGAGCAACCAACACTGCATAGATAAATAAACCAATCACAATAGATGGTGCTGACAACATGATGTCATTAACAAATCGAGTCACAGCAGCAATTTTGCTTTTCGCACCATACTCAGATAAATAAATACCTGCCATCACGCCAATTGGCGTACTAATCAAAGTACAGCTCGAAACAATTAACAAGCTACCCACAATGGCATTGGCTAAACCACCACCATCAGAACCAGGTGCTGGAGTACTTTGAGTAAACATATTTAAATTAATGGCTGAAAAGCCCTTGATAAATAAAATACTCAAAATCCAAAGTAAAAAAACCATACCAAGAACCATGGCGCCCATGGATAAGGCAAGGCCAATCCAATTACTGCGTTTGCGCTTAGCGTAGATACTTTGATTGAAATTAGAATTGTTCATCATGTTTTTTTACCCTGACCGGCTTCCATACGCGCCAACATGATTTTGGCTAATGCCAAAACAACAAATGTGATGACGAATAAAGCAAGACCTAATGCAAATAATGATGAGTAATGCAATCCAGGCTCAGCTTCACCAAACTCATTGGCTAATGTAGAGGCAATCGAATTTCCTGGAGAAAATAATGATGCGCTTAACTTGTGTGCATTTCCAATCACAAAAGTTACAGCCATCGTCTCGCCTAAAGCCCTACCTAAACCCAACATAATTCCACCAATGACACCTGTCTTTGTGTATGGCAAAACAATCTTGTTAACCACTTCCCAAGTCGTGCAGCCAATACCGTAGGCGGACTCTTTAAGAACTGGCGGTACAACCTCAAAAACATCACGCATCACAGAAGCGATAAACGGAAGAATCATCATGGCCAAAATCAATCCAGCACACAAGATACCAATGCCGTTAAACGCACCAGAAAATAAATAACTCAGGCCAGGAATGTGGCCAAAAGTGGCAGCCAGTGCGGGCTGAATATATTCAGCAAACAATGGGGCAAAAATAAATAAGCCGAACATGCCATAAATAATAGATGGCACAGCAGCTAATAACTCAACAGCAGTTCCTAAGGGCCTTCTAAGCTTAGCAGGACATGTTTCAGTTAGAAAAACTGCAACACCAAAACTCAATGGCACGGCTATCAAAAGCGCAATAAAGGCTGTAACGACTGTTCCAAACACAGCAATCAGACCACCAAATTGACCATTGATAATGTCCCATTCAATAGTAAAAAAGAAGCCTAATCCAAATTCGCGTAATGCAGGCCAAGCATTAATCACCAAAGAAATGATGATGCCGATCAGAGCTATCAAAACTGAGAGCGCAAAAAATAATGTTGTCTTATGAAAAATAAAATCCTGAAGTCTTTGTAGCTTCAGAATTTTTTCAGCCTGCGGCGTTAACATGTCAGAAGACTGACTGGTATTCATAGTAATCCTAGCGTTAGAACCACAGCTCGCACATCACGAACTGTGGTCATCTTACTCATTTAATACTCAAATACAACTTATTACTTCGTATTGATTTTTGTCCAAACGTTTTTACGAATGAACTCAGTTGTTGCGTCAGGCATTGGTACGTAATCTAAGTCAGCTGCCATCTTCTTGCCTTCTTTGAAAGCAAAGTCAAAGAACTTGATCACTTCAGCAGCATTAGCCTTGTTTTCTGGGGTCTTGTACATCAAGATAAATGATGCGCCAGTGATTGGCCATGACTTTGCACCTGGTGCATTCGTAATGAATGTACCCATACCTGGAACCTTTGACCAATCTGTACCAGCTGCAGCAGCTGCGAAAGTGTCATCATCTGGAGCTACAAATTGACCAGCTTGGTTTTTGATCTGCAAGAAAGTCATATTGTTTTTCTTAGTGTAAGCATACTCAACATAACCGATTGAGTTCTTTACACGGTTCACGTTAGCAGCAACACCTTCGTTACCTTTACCACCGATTGAAGAAGCAGCAGGCCATTTAACAGCAGCACCAGAACCAACTGTTTCTTTCCACTTTGGACTTACTTTAGCTAAGTAATCAGTGAAGATTGCAGTTGTGCCTGAGCCATCAGCACGGTGAACAATAGTAATGTTGGCATCAGGCAACTTAACACCTGGGTTCAACGCAGCAATTTGCTTGTCATTCCAGTTAACAATAGAGCCCATAAAAATTTGAGCCAACACATCACCAGAAACTTTTACTTGACCTGGTTTGATACCTTCGATGTTAACTACTGGAACAACGCCACCAATAATTGCTGGGAATTGAACCAAACCATCTTTTTCTAAATCTTCAAATTTAACCGGAGCATCTGAAGCACCAAAGTCTACTGTTTTGGCTTTGATCTGCTTAATACCACCAGAAGAACCGATTGATTGATAGTTCAAGCCATTTTGTGTTTTAGCTTTGTATGCTTCTGCCCATTTAGCATAAATTGGGTATGGGAAGGTAGCACCTGCTCCCGTAATATCTGCAGCAATAGCTGTTGTGACTGTTGATAGAGCAACAACACCGGCTACTAATGTCTTTGTAAATAAAGCTTTCATGTATTTTCCTCATTCAATGACGCACATTGCGACATGTAGAAAGATACCTAGGCTTTATGAAAGTTTTGTGACATTCATAATTAATGCATAAAAATTCATCCGCATTAATAATTATTGTTATAAATCAAATACTTAATAAATTAAAAACTTACAAAAAACTAGAATTAACTCTTGAATTTGTTCAAAATTAGTTATTTTTGCAATACCAACCCTTAGATTGATTCACTACTTTTACAACCAATAGCATCACCGGCACCTCAATCAAAACTCCTACTACAGTAGCCAAGGCTGCGCCTGAATGAAAACCAAACAAACTAATAGCTGCTGCCACCGCTAATTCAAAGAAGTTCGAGGCTCCAATGAGGGCCGAAGGACATGCCACACTATGCTTCTCACCAAAATGTCTATTAAGTAAATAAGCCAATGAGGAGTTAAAAAATACCTGAATCAAAATGGGCACTGCTAATAATGCAATTACCAACGGTTGTTGAATGATTGCCTCGCCCTGGAATGCAAACAAAAGAATTAACGTGACCAATAAAGCTGAAATTGACCAAGGTCCAATTTTTTTCATGGCGGCATCAAAAGCACTTTGACTCTTAGATAATAAATAACGACGCCACACTTGAGAAATAATGACCGGAATCACGATATATAAAACAACCGAGGTCACTAAGGTGTCCCAAGGAACAGTAATAGCAGACATGCCTAATAAAAAAGCAACTAATGGCGCAAATGCAAAAACCATAATTGCATCGTTCAATGCCACTTGTGAGAGCGTGAACAGTGGATCACCATTGGTTAAACGACTCCAAACAAATACCATTGCAGTGCAAGGTGCTGCGGCCAAAAGAATCAATCCAGCAACATAACTATCAATCTGATCGGCAGGCAAGTAAGGTGCAAACCATTGACGAATAAATAGCCAAGCCAAGAAAGCCATTGAGAATGGTTTTACAAACCAATTAATAAAAAGAGTAATGCCAATGCCCCGAATATGATTTTTCACTTGATGCATGGCCTTGAAGTCAACCTTCACAAGCATCGGAATAATCATGACCCAAATTAAAAATCCAACAGGAATATTGACCTGAGCAAACTCAATTCGGCCAATTGCTTGGAATGCATCAGGAAACAATTGCCCCGCTCCAATACCAGCCAAGATACATAAAAAAACCCAAAGGGTCAGATACCGCTCAAAAATATTCATCGTGCTTACTTATTAGGATATTTAATTTAAATTAAGGAATTCTTTTTAACTCTGCTTGAATACTTAAGGCATCCAATTTTTCTATTGGCATGGCCGCCAAAATATCAATTCTTTTTCTTAAACCAACCATAACTTCTCTAAAAGCTTGTCTTTTATCTTCATCTGTTCCTGATACTTGCGAAGGATCGGGGTAGCCCCAATGAGCTGTAGCTGGCTTACCTGGCCAAAATGGGCATTGCTCACCAGCGGCGTTATCACAGACCGTAATGATGAAGTCCATTTGAGGGGCATCAGGGGCTCCATACTCATTCCAACTCTTTGAGCGAAGATTTTCTTTTGGGTACCCCATTTCTTGAGCCAAATCAGCAGCGAATGGATTAACGCTACTACCAGGAGTTGAGCCTGCTGAATAACCCACAAATCTTCCACTTTCATGTGTTGAAGCAATCGCCTCACCCAACACAGAACGAGCCGAGTTGTGAGTGCACAAAAAAAGGATATTGTATTTTTTCATACTGATTTTTCTAAAAACTTTGATGGGACTTTAGTGGTGCATGATTGGCCACCACAGCAATTAAAAAGCAGAAAATCCATTAAATTTTCAACCTGTGAAGCGTTGGGTCTGTAGATTAAGTTTCTACTTTGACGTTCAACTAAGATTAAGTTGGCCTGGTACAACTCTTTCAAATGAAATGAAAGTGTTGCTGCCGGTATACCAAGACTTTCCTTAATGTCAGAGGGAGTTACCCCCTCAACACCTCGTTGAACTATTAGGCGAAATATATTTAACCTAGACTCTTGACCCAAGGCTAAAAAGGCTTGAACTGCATCAATGTTTTTCATAATTCCATGATAATGGAATTATGTGACAGTTTCATGACTATCTAATGAGGTTTATGAATCTTTTGTGACTTGCCTTTTTTATCTTGTAATAAATTAATTGATGCATGAAACTCTCCGCGACTAAAGGAGTTCACATGTACACGTATGAAGATGCTGTAAAACAATTACAGGAAACAGGCTCAATTGGTTTAATCAATTTTAAAGAATTGGCCTATGATGATCTCGAAGAGCTCTTAGAAGAGATCAAAAAGTGGTGTGTTTATGCCAATGGCAACAAAGAAAAATTAGAGAAGAAATCTAAGAAAAAAGATAAAAAGAAAAAGAAAAAATAAACTTTCATTGTTAAGAGATTAGCGTCTTAAGCCAGTTCACTGAACTGGCTTATTTTTTTGAGCTCAGATATTACGCCGCTAACTGAAATCGAATCGTAACCGATAATCCCCCTAATTCAGGGGCTTTGCAGACATGGACGGCTAGACCATCAACATCTGCGATCTTTTTAATAATGGACCAGCCCAAACCGGTGCCAGAGGTATCAGATGAACTCATTCTCAAGAAACGCTCGCCCAAACGCTTAACTTCAAGATCCGAGAGACCAGGTCCACTGTCTTCAATAGTCAGATAAACAGCGTCATGCTTTTGATTGATCGATATATCAATCTTGCCTTTGATTGGTGAGTAACGAATAGCGTTATCTAAAAGATTTCTAAGCAAGATGCCCAAGAGGTCTTCATTAGCTGACACATGGAAACCACCCTCTTCTAATAGTTCAATCGTTTGGTATTTTTCATCGACCAAGTGGTAAGTATTGGCAATTTGCTTTCTGACAAATTCAGATAGGTTGAACTCTGTCTTAACAAACGGATTAGTCGCACTCTCTAATCTAGCCAAAGCTAAAAGCTGCTCAATCACGCGACTTGAACGATCACAACTTTCAATCAGGTTATTAATAGAATCTTGATTAAGTACTTTGTCAAACTTTAAAACTTCAGCTTGAGTTCTGATGGCAGCCAGAGGAGTTCTTAGTTCATGAGCGGCATCCGAGGTAAATCTCTTTTCTTGCTGCAGAACATGCCCCATTTTCATAAGCAAAGTATTGAGCTCACCTAATACTGGAACCAACTCTTTAGGCAAAGCATCCACTTGAATAGGTTCTAATGAATTAACTGATCTATCAGAAATGGCAGCACTTAATTTTTGCAGTGAACGGTTTGACCAAACAATCACACCGGAAACAATAATAGCTAATATAGGCAATCCCACGAGCATTGGCCAAATGAGACCCCAAAGTAAATCAAGCAATAACTCTTCTTTTTCATGGGTCAATTTATAAAGACTCATTCGGTTAGATGCTAACTTATCAAAGATTTCTTCCAACTCACTTTTTGCGTCTAACCAAACGAATAAAGCGGTAATGCTCCATATGAGAAAAATGCTACCTAATATCCAAATGAGTAGGCGTGTTCTTAATGAAAATGAATGGGATTTCATGCGTTCGCCTTGAATTGATAACCAATACCTCTGATGGTATGAATGTATCCATTTCCAATCTTTTTACGGATATTGTGGATGTGGACTTCTATGGCATTACTTTCGACTTCATGGCCCCAGCTATAGAGTTGTTGCTCTAACTGAGACTTGGTCATGACTCGGTTAGCTGATGCCATCAAGACATGTAATAGAGCAAATTCTTTTTTAGAAACGCTGATCAATTGACCTGACAAGTAGACTTCATAAGTTACAGGATTGAGACTTAACTCACCGGCCGTGAGCTGGTTATGAATTAAGCCCTCAGATCTTCTTATTAATGCTCTCAGCTTAGCAACCAGCACTTGAAGTGCCACAGGCTTAATGACATAGTCATCACCACCCAAATCAAGTCCTTGAGTGATACTTTCAACACCGTCTTGAGCCGTTAATACCAATATGGGTATTTTGATTCCTTGAGAGCGTAGCTCTTGCAGAACTTCAAAACCAGTTTTAAGCGGCAAACCAATATCCAATACCAAAGCAGCATATTGGGTGGACTTTGATTCATAGATGGCAGCTTGGCCATCACGCACCCAATCAACCTGAAAGCCATCATGAGCCAGGCCAGCTTTTAGGGCTTCGCCTAGGTTTTTATCATCTTCAGCTAATAGGATGCGCATTTTTATAGTTTAATTTGAATGACCCAGAAATAAGTAACTGCCAGAATAATTAAAGCGGCCATCCATTTATAAGGTCTAGATCTTTCAATCGATGTTGCCACCTTTTTGGGTGTAACAGTTTGATCAGTGCTCATACTGAGCTTTATTTTCTGAATAATGGCATTAATCACTACGCCGCCAATATGAACGATAACAATGGCGATCAGCAGATTACCTAGAGTTTCATGCAGCTCTTCAAATAAGTCCGGCCCTAATTCTTCATAAACAACATACCCACTCACAGTTACCATCAAGATAACTGCCAAAAGAAGATATGCTGCCAAGAAACCAATAGCATGAAACCCTATAAACTCTTGAGGCTGTGCAGTAAAAAGTGACTTGAGATATTCAATGACTTTTTTAATTCTGGGATAGATCGAATTAAATCGTGCGTATTTACCACCAATAAATCCCCATACGAGACGAAACGCAACTAAGCCAAACATGGTGTAACCCATTGTGACATGTAAGAGCCGATACTTTTCACTGTCTTGAGTCATGACAGCTCCCACGAAACAGATAGCTAATAACCAATGCGATACCATCACTGCAGCATCCCAGGACATCATTCTTTTAGAGAGTTGAGCAATCATTTTGGCACCCTCACATAGTCATCATCATATTGGCCTTTGTCAGCCGTTGTGTGACAGGCCATGCAATTGGATTTACTTTTCACTTTAGGATTTTTCCAAGTTTCATTAGAAACTTTTTTATGTTTCCTAATAAACCAATCCGACTCAGTCATGCGGTCATTCGGCGGCGCGCCATTGACACGCTTATATGTGCCAGCGTACTGAAACAACCACTGACTCACTTCTTTAACTGACTGAGGATCTAAAGATGCATCAGTACCATAGTGTTTATCCAAGGTACCCATGATTGTTCCCCAAGAATCTTTTGACAGGAAACCTGGGGCATAGAGCATGTGGCAACTCGCACACTCGCTTTTTACTTTTTCAGGAATTTTGAGAGGCAGCATATTGCCATCTGCCAAAGCAATCGAAGATACCAGAGCTAGCAAGCAGATTGAAATGATATTTTTCATTATGAGCCTTCTTTATTTTTTTAGATTATTTAGATAAGCCATCACATCAGCTTTTTCTAAAGGACTGCACTCTCTAGCCAAGACATCATTACAATTGCGCTTAAACCATTTATTAACCTTGGCTTCATCTGTAAATCTTTTGGCGTTATAGGATGGGGCTAAAGGCGCGATTGTTTTATCTGTTGATGCGTGCTTACCATCGCTTGTAGGGGGAGCATTATGGCAAGTAGCGCAACTCCATTCTTTGCCGTGCTTAGAGGTGAAAAATTTTTCACCTCTGGCGCTCGAGGCACTTTGCTTTGCTTCATCGCTATATTGCTTTTGAAATCCTTGAGCATCTAAAGCCCAAGTGACTGGCATAGCCAAACCTAAACTTAGCAAGATCATGGCTCGTGCGGTAATCGCGCTTAATTTTCTTGATTTCATGGGACTTCCCTCAACAAATTAACTTTTCTATATCGTTAATGTAAGAGTCTGATATTAAGAAACCCTTAAGGCAGCTCAATTAATAAGAAATCCCTTAGAAATCAATGCATCCCCGTCAAATATAAGATAATGGACTAACTTTGTATAAATAATTAAATTAACTTTTAACCACCACCCTCGATGCACTCTTACAAAAAAATAATCACGTATTTCTGTCTGCTGATGCCTCAAATAGCACTGGCTATTGATTTACATCCCGATGACATCATTGCCCCACCTCCAGGCATTGAACAAATTCAGGTTAATTGCCAGCGCAGCGAGCGAGGCGATTACTATGTAAATGGAAACAAGCTATCTACAGGCGGGGAACTTAGCAATACTCAAACACAGCTCAAATATGGTCGTTCATTTGAACTGAATACCCTACCGGCTTATTTTTACATTCAAGCGCCATTAACTGAAATATCAACTTCAGGGTCACTAAGTGCCTACTCAAGTAACTCTGGTGCCGGTGACACAACACTTGCTTTTGCCTTATGGCCTTACGCCAACAAAGAAGCTGAAAAATATATCGGTGTTGCGTCTTACTTAACAATTCCAACGGGCAGTTACGATAGCCAAAAAAAGTTCAATGCCGGTGATAACCGTTATAAATTTGCACTTCAGGCAGGCTACGAGCAATCCATATCCAAGAATGTCAATTGGATGTCTGCGTTTGATACTGTTTGGTTTGGAGAAAATGATGATCATGCCACCACTCACAAATCATTGAAGCAAAAGGCTCTCTATAGCGCTCAAACAGCATTCATCTATAAATTCAACTCTACCTACACTGCATCTGCTGGCTACTTTTATAGCGTAGGTGGCGTCACAAGCCTCAATGGCGCAGACCAAGGAGACATGACTAAGAGTCACCGCTACCAAATTAGCGGAGTAGCCACACTTCCAATTGGCCGCCTAACACTGCAATATGGTCAAGAGATCAGCACTAGAAGTGGGCTCATTGAAGACTCACGCTGGATAGTGCGATATAGCAAATTCTTTAAGTAATGAAAAGCCGCTAATTAAAGCGGCTTTTAAATTGATTGATTAATCAGTTAAATGCGAATTTAGTCGTTTTTCTCTAAGCCACCCGATGGGAATTTATGAGATGCGTAACGAACCACTGCGTTAGCAATAGCCAATAATAAAATCGTTCCGCCTAAAACCAAAATTTGCATGCTAGCACTGTGATCAACATTCACCAAGTCAATAATAAGACGTGTGACTGCGGTAATCGCTACGTAGATCAAAAAACGAACAGGCATATGATTGGTCTTGAAATAAATACCTACCATCGCACCAATCTCAAGGTAAATAAATAACAAGAGCAAGTCTTCTACACCTGCATGTGATTTGCCCATGATGGTTAAAAAGGTTGTGACAGCAGACCAGACTGTTGCCGCGCCAATCGCAAATAAAGCAATTAGGTGAAAGATAGTGACGCAAGCATTCCCCAGCGGATTAACCATTGCCTCAATACGCTTATCAATTGGTAATTCAGTTTTATTGTTATCAGTCATAGGTCCTCGAATGAATTCGATCAATATGGAGCTTATTCTATATGGCTTATCTACTTAAGTAGCCTTTTTATATGAATTAATCTAATATGAATCTAGATTTTCTAAAAATCACCATCAATAATTAAAAGGATATTTCATGTCTATTCGTGTCATTGCTCGCTTTTTTTCAAAAGATACTTCAAGAGAAACTCTCAAGCCCTTATTGCTTGATTTGGTTGAACCAATTAGACGCGATCACGGCTGTATTAGTTGTCATTTAACTCAACATACAAGTGATTCAAATGAATTTACCTTTATTGAAGAATGGCAAGATCAAGCCTCACTAGATACCCACTTGGCAGCTAAACATATACAAGATGCAGTTATTCAAATTGATCCACATCTATCAAAGCCTCTAGAACTTCACATTTATAACAATCTGTAATTTTTTTGAAAATTTTTATACAAATAAAAAACTACCTTGTCGGTGGTTTTTTATTAATTAAGTAGGCATCTTACCGAATTTGGGTAAATGATCATTGGGCCTATCCCATGTTTGTGAACTGTCGCAATAAATATGCATATTAGGTTTGATTTGTGAGGGCTCATCTAAGCTAGCAATCCTTAAAAATAATAAATCAGGAAGCACGCCAACATCGCTAAATAATGGTGATCCGCAATTGGGGCAGAAATGTCTTGTTACACCTTGGCCACTATCACCAGAAAATTTATAGGATGATGTATTACCTGCCATAGCTATATCTGAACGCTTAGCAGCGAATACTGCTGCGGAACCAGACCCGCTGGATCTTTGGCAGTCTCGACAATGACAATACACTGCCATTGCTAATTCACCATTAAATTCATATTTAAAGTTACCGCAAGCACATCCACCCATTAATTTATAGTGCGCCATATTATTTACCCTTAGCAAATCTTCAATCTTAAAAAAACCCACTCTCCTTTTCCGCAAAGAGAGTGGGTTGCACCACCGATCCCATTCCCGTATAAATGAGATCAATACCCCCCCTAGATCAAGGAGGTAATTGAGTGTAAGAGTGAAAACAAAAAAACGCTCTTACAAAACAATTCAATTAATTAATCTCCACCCCTCATGTATTGAACACTAAACATACTTGGAGGATTCAATTTAGGATCACTAATCATCTTCAACTGAAGCGCAGTACAGTGCTGCGTTTGCGTATCTAGCATTGAAGCTGTTGAATAAATAGCAATACCTGCATTTTTATTTTGAGGGGCATGGTGTGCTGAGTCACTGAAGCCAACGTCCCAACGCTTCCACAAAGCACCTTTTTTGTCATAAATAAGGATCATTGGGAAAATAGATGTTTGAGCATCCATATACATCACACGCTTACCAATAGGGCTGGTCTTGTTAGTTGGTACAGCTTCAAGAACGTGAACTAAACGAGGACTCCATGGCGCATTCGCAAAACAACCATTTTTACCGCCAAAGGTTGCCATGCCATAACCATCTGAATCCTTAGGCTCTGTATCTTTTAATTCGCTGTGGCGATAAAAGTGAGTCAACATCACTTTAGATTCAACATACTTCCACTCAGCATCAAGTACACGACCGTTATAGCCTTCAAAGTCTTCGATCATCAAATCAGATCCCAAGAAAGAATCTGTTGTTTGACCTGTAGGTAGACGACGTACACGACGTTGGAAACCAAGATATAAGAATGAATCATCTTGCTTAGTATCATCATCAAATCGTTGAATTAATAATTGTGTATTTTTTAAATCTTGTGGGGCCAATACTTTCAAGTAAATATTTCTATAGATATTTGAAGCATTAGGCTTTATGTCTTCAACAGGGTTTTGCGTTGTTCTGTGCTTCAAACTGATGAAGTTAAAATCAAACTCAACACGCTTCTCTTTTTTTCCAGTCTTGTAATCAATATAAGTCCAGTAGAAAGGATAAATACGGCCGCTATCACCCACTACTTGTGAATATTTATAATTGAACGCTAGCTTCTCACCAGCTCTAGGATCATTTTTATCTGGCTTTGCTGGAAACGGGCGACCTGCTACATAGCCCTCAATAGTGCCAGGTGCCGCTCCTAATTTAACGCTTGAGGCATTTTTTTGTGTTGCCGCAACGTAGTTAGGGTGCAACATCACTGAATGAGCTTGCTCAGTAGATAACTCTAATGAACCATCCGATACAAGCGCAAAGGTGGCTGGATCTAAATAGTCTTTAAAGGTATTAACGTTAGATTTGTTAATAACCATGCCAGGTGTATAACCAGGAATGGTTGGCATTCCTTTTTTATAAGGATTAAAAGAAGCTTCAACATCCTCATTTGTTACTGCAAATGCCAAATTAGAAACTAATGCTAGTAGCAATGTTCCTTTAATTAGTGGCTTCATAGATCCCCCTTACTTGTTGTTGATGAATAAATTTCAGAAAAAACGATCAAAATGGATTTGATTAAAAGGAACTTGATGTTTCAGCATCAAGGTTTCTTGTAAACTTTTTGTCATTGGTGGTGGTCCAGCAAAGTAAAACTCATAATCTTTAATGCCCTCCCCTAGCTTCTTTTCAACTGACTCATGAACAAAACCAAATTCACCAGACCAATTTTTTAAATTTTCTTCTGATGATTCAGAAACGACTGGATGGAAAAATATTTTTGTTCCAAACTCAGGTAAATTAGTTAATTGAGATTCAACACCCACATCTCTATAACTTCGACCGCCATAGAAAAAGTGTAGATTTTTGTTTTTCAATAAACCCTGCTCAGAAGCACCTTTAGTAATAGACACCATAGGAGCAAGACCTGAGCCTCCAGCTACACAAACAATATTTCTGGCGTTATCCCTGACATAGGCCATACCGTAGGGTGCATCAATCTCAATAACATCAGAAGTTGAAATTTGATTAAAAAGAAAATCAGTACTCTTCCCGTTAGGAACTTTTCTAATCTGAAAGCGCCATTCGCCTTTAGAGTTCGCCAAATTAGACATTGAGTAGGCACGTTTGATTCCCAAATTAGGGAATGTCAGAAGTGCATACTGGCCAGGTTGAAAATTGGCTGCTTGATCTGCAATAAAAACAAACTCTTTGATGTCATGCGTAATATCATGTGCACCTGAAAACCTTGCTTTAACCTTCTCAGTTTTTATCAAGGGTACATATTCATCAGACAATCTGGTTTTAATGGAAATGTCAGATATTGCGCGAGTTTGACATCCCAAATGAATATTTTTTCGAATATCTCTAGCTGTTAAACCTGGTGGGTTATCACATAATGATTCAACCTGCCCACATAACAACTCATATTTACAACTTCCACAAGCACCCGCATTACATTCATACGGAAATCCAAGGCCTGATCTTAGTGAGGCTAACAGCACAGTATCATCACTGTGCTGCGCCATCACATCTTTTTCGCCGTTAATACTGATTTGATTGGATACCATCATTGCGTCTTTAATCAGAATCCCAAAGATTTTCTATAAGCACGAGTTGCTGCTTTAGCGTCTTCAGCCGCATCAGGAACATCAGGCATACCGCTGCAATAAGCATCAATTGCTTTGTCTGCTAATGGCTCCCATTTATTAATCCAACCCTGGATAACTGCACGGTTTGATTCATTCTCAAGCGCCATCTTGACTAAATGTTCAGACCAACGACGGTGACGCATAGCATCAATCATTTCTGCATCTAACACCATTGCCAATAACTCATCGCCATTGTGTCTTGCAGAATTACTTAGATTTCTTAATAAACCTTCTTCAATAGCAGGTTTAGCCACAAGATTTAAAGCAACAAAAGCCTCGCCCCAATCCCATGTAACTAAAACCTTTTCCATTAGCTCACGATAACCCTGCCAAATTGGCTCATTTTCCCAGTAGGCTCGCTCCTTTTTGGAGAATCCTCTATCCGGGTGCGCTAAATCTAACTCTTTGGTTCTATAAGCTGTGTGCGTTAACCAACGTAAAGAATCAGCCATTTGGAAAAAACCGCAAATAGTGATTGTGCTAGCTGGTGCAACTTGCCCAAAGTATGCAGAAGCCATTTGTAATGTGTGAAACAAATAGCGGGCAGGTGTATACCTCAAACCCAGGGTTCCCAACCAACCAGCCTCTAAGGATTTGTTGTGCTCACGCTTAGCAAATTGATCAAACAGACTGAATACATAAGTCTCTTGTCCATCTTGCATCATGTTGTATGTTCTGTAAACAACCTCATCTGGATCGCGGAACGCATTCCAATCATCATGCTTTAAGGCACTACCGTATGTATTCTTTTTGTACCATTCATTCATGAATGTATTGGGATCTTGCTCGTATGGTGAGTTTGCATCTCTATCGTGATAATGCAAACGAGCGCTCACAATCTCATACTCGCTTGGCTTCCTTCTTTTGGTGCTTAAGTGGCTCCAAGTTTTTAATGGCTTTAAAACTTCTACGTTTGACATATATTTATTCCTTAAGAAATCAAACTTTTTTCGTAAAATAGAATCGAATTGCATCAGGCAAAGTTTCGATTTGCCCAGCAAATGAACTTAAGTCAACTTCTAGATCATTCATTACGAATGGTCGACCCAATGCTCGCTCGATTGTTTCTCTTCTGAGGATCATTTCATCATCTGTTTCAATTCTTAAATACGCACGCTTGTCATCAACCCTAATTTCTTTTCCAGGGTTATCTTCCTCAGCTGCTTCAGCTACTGCAAAAGCCAACTCTCCTGACCTCATTACTGGGCCGACACTGTTAAGTCCTGACATAAATTTCCATATCCTTAAGTGTGAGCAAACAATGGCTCAATACCTTCTACATCAACATAAATATCCTCGCCGTCTACCTTCACCGGATATTCAGCCAAGGCACAATCAGAAGGATTAATGCCCTTACCAGAGCAAATATCAAACGTCCATAAGTGCGCCCTACAAGTAATAATCTTGCCGTCAAACGTTCCTTCAACCAGCGGAATATCTTGATGGGGACAGACACCTTGAAACGCCGTGAACTCTCCACCATCCTTGCAAACTAATAAAACCTCTTTACCGTCAACTTCGAAGGAATCCATCTCGCCTTCCCAAACATCCTCAACTGTGCAAACTTTTTTAAACGCCATTCTTTTATTCCCAAATTATTTCTACACATTCCGTTGGCTTTAAGCCGCTTTCGGAAACCTTCATATTTCTCGCAAAAAAACCCTCTCCTGAACGTCTAACGCGGAGAATTTTGCTGGGCTGATCCTTCACTCGACGACCCACTGAATGATGCGCAGCTGCTTTAGCTACTTCATCCATCGTATTTTCAGAATCAACTGGAACCAATTGCAAAACGAAGTCACCTTCAAAGTTGCAACATAAAGGAAATAAAGCCATCAATCACTCCTCTTAAATTGCTTTTTTAAATTGAGCCGATTTATATGCTTCGACCCAGCTATAGTTATCTGCATCATCACCAATTTCACCTGGAGATAAGCTCATAAAATTCAATGCGCCTTCAAGAGTTGGCGGCTGAACTTGCCCATCAAGGAATCTATCGACAAGGGATTGATGGCCTGCATAGCGCTCTGGCTCTTGCTCAAAACACCAACGATCTGGCTCAGAACCAAAGTGATACATACGTCCTTTGTATTCCAATGAGTAATCCTTCACATTCCAAGCTTTACCCGGTACGCCAACGATCGGCAACTGACTCATATTGCAAACATAAGGCAAGGTTTCTGGATATGTTTTGTCCATTTTTCCGGCCACCATGTTGTCAATCATGACATCCCAACATTGACCCCACTTGTCATTCCAACCAGGATATTTTTCCTCTAACCAATCACGCTCTTCAGGGCTCATGCCGGCCGCAGCATTCCACCATAAAGTTGGTCTCCAGAAATACAAGCCCATTTGCATTGAGTGGTGTGTTGATTCAACTTCTTCAAGGAAAATATCCCAGTACCATGGCTTTTCCAAACCAATATCTTCAATATTGCGAATAAATTGATTAATGATGAATTCATTCATGAATTCTTTAAATGATGATTTTCTATGCTCAAGAGGTGTGTAATAGTCCATTGCAGGGCCTGTTAACACACTGAAGAGTCGCCATGAACGCCAAAAAGCAATGTCTAATTTCTTCTGCGCTTCTTCTTTTTTGCCATTCGCCAAAAGAACTTTCAACGCCGCACCACCAATTTGCGCGTGACGTGATTCATCAGTTTGGATACTAGAAATTAGACTAGAGAATGAAAAGTCGCCATTTTCAGCAGCATCAGCAGCTAAACCAAGGAACTGCATATTGGTAAAGCCAGTCTCAAATCCAAAGGTCAACATAATTGATACACTGATAGCATCGCGAGTAACCATGATGTCGTCAAAGTAATGACGTGCAGCAATAGCAGCCCATTGGTTTGTATCCATACTCTTATGAGCCCAGTCAAACTGGCGCGATTTATTCACATGTTCATGCGGGAAATACAACTGAATTTGACCATGTCTAGTTTCATCCATTGCACCGAATGTTGCCATGTTGCGCATACCTGGCGCTGGTCCAAAGCGAGCCATGCGAGCTTCAGCACTACCTGCTGAAAATTCTGCGCGAGGTACTGCACCATAATGAAGTTTCAAAACAGATTGCCAAGAAGGTGCTGCATTTTCATAAATACTGCTGCGCTCTAATGCTGCTTTAACTGAATAAGCCCCCGCATCTTTTTCGCGTTGCACTTTGACATACTCTGGATAAGTTTGCTTGTATGGCTCATCATAAGCAGTCCACGCCTCTGGTGAGATACCCATTCCACCTGACATTTGCTCAGGAAACAACTCCTCCTGCTTCACAAAGCTTGGTGTCCAATTAGTATCTCGAGCAATGTTGTACCACTCTGATCTGTCTAACTTAGTCATGATTACTCCTTACGACTGATAAATTAAATAAAAAATTAACTTTTCTTCAAACAATGAACTGCCATTTGAAAAATAACTATCATGCTTAAAACACCAAATAAATAAGCTGGTGCTAAAGCTATAAAAGAAAAAACATCTGATGCTCCAAACTTGTTTTCTCCAAAACTTAAACCTCTATTACCTGAATAGTTGGCAGCAATATAAAAAACCGTATTGGCCCAACCAGTAGCAATAAATATCCATCCCAAAATATTTTCTTTTTTAGAACTAAAGCTGAGACTTCCCACCACAAAAGCAAATACCAAAACCATTAATGCGTTCATAGGAATACCTCGATGGACTCTCGCCCATCCTTCTGAAGTACCGCCCAAGTTCATACTTAAAATAAAACCGGGATAAATCTCAAAGCCTCCCAACAAAGAAACCCACAGTAGTAACCCTGTAGCGAGTGCTACAAACATCATCAATAAGCCATGACCAATCATGGTTTTTTGAATAGGTTTTATGTTTTGAGTTAGTTGCAAAATGAATCCGAGTAAATGTTGATTTGGGTCAATCATTCATCGGATTGATTTCATTTCCTATCCCTTGAGTGAAGGGTGTATCCTTAAACGGTAATTTAAAAAAAAGAAGGTCAATTTCTACAGGATTACCCTAATAAATAAGCTATTTTTTAAGCTTTTTATAGTGAATTACCCTCATCCATATTTACCCTAATATCGAGAATTTCCAAAAGTTACGAAACTCTACATAAGCAATAAACCGTATTAATAATGCTGAAAACAGAAGAAGTCTCAAAGCTAACTTCATGGTTAGATAAATATCCACTTTTTCACAGCGGTGATGAAGTTGATGAGGTGCGCCATAAAGTTGGCCACGTTTTCGTCCCACACAATCTGGATGTTCTTGGTCAAGAAAAGCATTTAAGCGCTGACATGAATCATTTACAACTGGACAATACCTCCATTAATACTTTAGGGTACGGCGCTGGCGTCAATATCACTTGCGACCCATTTGAGAAATTTCTATTAATTATGTTACCTATGACAGGCGTCATGGATGCAACCGTTGAAGAAGGCATCATTAACGCTAACAAAGGCACAGCAGCACTTATTAATACCAGCGACCCTCTCTCAATGAAATGGGGAGAGAATTGCAATCAATTGATCATTAGAATCAACAAAGAGTTAATTGATCGAACTTGTGAGACACTTCTAGGTCACCCCATTAAAAAAGATGTCAAATTTGCATCTGCCTTGAACATGTCGTCGGGCTTTGAAATGTATCAAAGCATCATTCATTTGTTGGCGTCAAACCCATTTGTATCAGAATCAGCAAAAACTTTTCCAATGATTACTAAGCAACTAGAGCAATTACTAGTAAGTTCTTTGCTACTTAATCAGAAGAATCAATATTCTCAGGAGTTACTCCAACCTGAAAAAATTATCACGCCTCAATATATTAAGAAGGCTGAAGAGTACATGCGAGAAAAGGCTGCTGAGGCCATTACTCTGCAAGATGTTGCAGAGAATGTCGGCATTAGTTTAAAAACCTTACACAATGGCTTTCAAAAATACCGTAACAATAGTCCGAAAAACTTCTTGAAAAATCTCCGACTAGATTTAGTCCACAAGGATTTAACTGCTGCAAAACTGAGTAACTCAAACACTACAGTTACTGAAGTAGCTTTGCGCTGGGGCTTCATGCATCTAAGTCATTTCAGCGAATCTTATTACGCTAAATTTGGCGAATACCCATCAAAAACTCTTAAAGGTTAACTTGACTTAACCGATCAAACATCAAAAGTAGTTCAAGCCAGCATGTCATCAACCAATTGATTGGCAAGCGCTAATAAAGAATCAGCACGATCTAGACCTGAAATAAATCTCTCAGGGATGCCAGATAAGCCCACCATCGCGCCGGTAAGGGTTCCAGCAAGCATGGCTCTAGAAAGATTCTGTCCCCCACCATTGATAGCGTGCAATACCGCAGATTCGAAATCATTAGAAAAACGTGCGGCTAAGTAATACGCTGCGGGGAACTGATGATAAACAGCACACGGCAGACCATACAACAATGCCACCTTAGAAGCTGGCTCAATTGAAATAGCTGGATCTTTCGCAGCACGTGCAATATTTGATGGCGTTAATAAGGCATCTGGAGATGGAAATACCCCATCAACACGAATCTCTTTTTGATTTTTATCAGGCGCCTCTAACTTACCTTTTGTAATGGTATGAAATGGCAACGCACCTGCTTTAACTCGCATCAGTAATTTTTCAGAGATATCCTCATCCAAACGATGCCCCTCAATTAACATACCAAGTACTGAAGCATAAGCTGCAGTCATAGCTAAAACTGTTCCATCATTTTGGGTTAAAGATGTATTAGCTATGACAGCACTTGCTAATTCAGATGGCCTAAGTGCATAGCGTATAGCAATAGGAACAATACGTTCAACTGCTTCAGTATTATCTGCATTACCAGCAATACTTCCCCACGGAAGATCCTCAATAACTCGTTTACGCCAAGCATCACGAATCGATTGGCTGGTATAGCCACCTGGCCCATTCATAGGCGTGCCATCTAAAAGCGGAAAAAGATCTTGATCTAGTCGTTGACAAAAATCTGCCTCATCATAGGCACCACTTTCAACAAGGGAACGCAACATTAATTCAAGAATAATTCCTGACTGTGAAGACTGTCCAGGATGGATATTCTCATGATAGCGTCCCACTTTCGCTTGCGTATAACCATCTATCCACGGCCCATAATCATTGACCAACTGATCAAGATCGTAATACCAGTGGGGGCCAACCCCCAAGGCATCTCCAATAAAGGCACCCATTAAGGCACCGAGCGAACGATCTCTTATAAGAGCCTTATCTTCTGCTGACATTATTTGCGCTTCCATACTGTCACCTCGCTTAGAGTATGTTGATACTTGCGAGCCGTTTCTCGAATGGTGAATGGCACAGCTTTGGGCCCTTCAACTAAAGAGAAATTCGCTCCCAGTATTTCTTTCAGGCCATCTAAAGTGGTGAATGATTCACCATCTTTTTTAAAACCACCAATCCACTCTGATTTTTTGGTGTACTCCTCTAACCATGTATAGGGTGATGCCAACACCAGTAATCCGCCATGATTTAAGCGCTCAGAAACTAATTCAAGGAAACGTCTTGGAGAATAAAGACGATCAATCAAATTAGCAGCAAGAATAAGATCAAAATTAGTATGTATATCTTTTAAATTGCAAGCATCACCTTGCCAGAACTCAACCTTAGAAACAGTTTCACTTAATCCCATAGCATCTAAACGGCGCTCATGGTAACTGGTGAGATCACCTTCAACTGGAATTGAATAGCGTATTGATCCCAACTCCGCCATGCGAAGTCCTACTTGAATAAATCGTGCAGAAAAATCAATTCCAACTACTTTTTCAAAAAACTTGGCTAACTCAAAGGTTGCTCGGCCTGTAGCACACCCTAAATCTAAAGCTCTAGCTTGCGAGCCATTGCCATACTGGCGATGAGCTTCAATTGATAATTCAGACATTGCCTTCATGAAATTAGGAACACCTAGGGCATCGTCACCATAATGAAATTCATCATAAAGAGAAACCATAGCATCTGTTTCATAAGTAGAAGCTGGGTTTGTAATCGGTGTATCGGTCACGATATAGCGAAAACCTGCATGCTGGAAAAAATGTCTTCTAAAAGCATAGCGCGAAACATGTCGCGCCTCATTTCCAGCTGATATCCAACTGCCCCCTTTAATGATGTTGTGGCGCTCATCAAAAGTGGGGCTGGTGAAATCATCATAAATTGGATGCACGTCAAATCCATCAAATGGATAGGTTGGTGTTTCACACCATTGCCAAACATTACCAACAACATCATTTAAGTCACCATGTGAAAAATGAGTGACGGGACAGCTTGATGCCCAATGATCAAGATGCAAGTTCCCATTTGCCAAGTCAGCATGTGGCACATCAGCTAGCTGAACATGGTCGTAGATTCGATTCCACTCATCTTCAGTTGGGAGTCGGACTGGCAAGCCAGACTCTTCTGATTTCCAACGACAAAAAGCTCTACTTTCTAAACAATTAGTTTCAACTGGCCAATCCCAAGGCATTGGAACTTCTTCAGCTAAAAGACGTAACTTCCATGCACCTGATCTATCTTTATCTTTAACCCAGAATGTAGGATGGGTAACTTTTGCAAATTTTTTCCATGCAAGTCCTTCCTCATCCCAATAACGATCATTGTTATATCCATCATTCTGAACAAACTCTAGAAATTCACCATTAGTAACCAAGTACTTCGAAGCTTGAAATTTTGATACTTCAGCATGATGATGGCCGTATTCGTTATCCCATCCATAGATAGGGTCCGTGAGTTGGCGTCCCAGCGTTACTTGACCACCAGGAATATCAATCAAAGTATTAATAGGAGCATCCCCGCCATCTCGACAAGGCTGCCAATCAGGGTGAGGCTTAACGTAGTTCAAAGCATGCTGGCGAATAAGTACTGAGGATGTTTCTAAATGAATACGCTCATGCTCAATTCCCATTAATACAATCCAAAAAGGATCACTCCAACCAATTGGAAGAGTGAATGGTGAATTTTTGATAACTGCATCAACAACATCTCTTGCTTTTTTTCTATAAGATCTGACTTCGTCGACAGTTGGCCAATCATAACGAGCATCATTCAAATCATCCCAACTCATTTCATCAACACCAACAGCAAACATTGATTCAAGCCTTTGATCAATTGGCTTATCAATTAAGCCAGCAACCATAAATTTATTAATAAAAAATGTAGCCGTATGCCCAAAATAAAAAATGAGGGGATGTCTTAAAGAAATTGATTTCTTATAAAAAGCATCTTCACAGCTTAATAATTCAAAAAGTGATTCATAGCGATCAAAAGTAGCGTGAAAATAATTTAATAATTCACTTCTTTTCACTTCAATATCAGCACCCGCCAAAAAAGGCGTGCGAGGAAATCTTGTATTCATATTTTTTATTTCAAGATGTGTATGCAAATGATTATAGTATTGATATACTTTACAAAGGTAAAGTACGCACCTTTTAGTTCCTATAGGTTGTTATGAACAATAATCGCAAAATAAATCCTTGCTTCAAAGCCTGCCCATCCCGTCGCTTTATTGAACTTATTGGAGATAAATGGGCTTTGCTAGTATTGCACGCATTAGCAAATGGGGCTCTTCGTAACGGTCAACTAATGACTCAAATTCAAGGCATTTCACAAAAAATGCTGACACAGACAATTCGTCGACTAGAAATCAATGGTCTAGTTGCACGACATGACTTCAAAACAATCCCACCTAAGGTTGAATATTCATTAACAGAATTTGGCAATTCTTTTAACGATGTCTTAATAACTCTTGATGACTGGTTAGATGAGCACATTCCAGACCTCATGAACCTCCCCGCTTAAGCTAATGACATGACATATTCATTTGACAAGATTATTGATAGAAGAAACACCAACTCAAGTCGGTGGGATCAATATCAATCAACAGATATATTGCCTTTGTCTGTTGCAGACATGGATTTTGCCATCGCTTCAGAAATTCAAGCTGCATTAGTTAAGCGCATTGAGCATGGCATCCTTGGGTACTCTCATGAAGGAAATCTAACAGAAAAAATCCAAGCTTATTTAAAGGAAGAATTTTCTTGGTCAGTGAATCGAGAAGATATTCTTATTTGTGCTGGTGTTGTACCAAGCCTATATATGATGCCAAAAGTTTTAATGGATCATGATGATCATGCCATCTTACCGGCACCTATTTATCATCACTTCTTTTTGGCAATGCAACAAGCTCATCGAGCTTTCAGCTCCACCCATTTAAAAGTTATTAACAATCGTTGGGCCTTTGATCTTGATGAACTGCACAGTCTTGTTCAACCCAACACAAAGCTATTGATGATTTGTAACCCACAAAATCCAGGTGGCACTGTTTTTTCTAGGGATGAACTTTTAAAAATTGGTGAGCTTTGTATTGAAAAAGATTTGTTAATTTGCAGCGACGAAATTCATGCTCAACTTGTTCTAGATGAACATGTCAAACATATCCCAATAGCTAGTCTAAGCCCTGAAATATCTAACAGAACCATTACCCTCATGTCACTAAATAAGGCATTCAATTTCCCAGGGATTGGTTTATCTTGGTGCGTCTGCACCAACCCAGACATTCGCCAAAAACTCAAAAACTATATGACGGCTCAAGCACATCACCCTAATGCTCTAGCCTATACAGCTACGACTACAGCACTTGATGAGGGTGGTCCTTGGCATTCTGAACTGATTCAATATTTAAGAGGCAATCGTGACTTGATTAGAGATTGGCTTGTCCATCACAAGCAAGTCAGCTGGAAAAACTCCGAAGCAACCTACCTAGCTTGGCTTGATTTTAGTCAGCTAGGCTGGAATAACGTGCAAGAACATCTCATAAAAAATGGTCTTGCGCTATCAGCTGGAAGCCAATTTGGCGCTGAGTATAGTCAATTTGGACGTTTAAATTTTGGCGTACCAAAAGCAACACTCATTGAGGCTCTCAAAAGAATTGAAACTGCAATCAAGTCAAGCAATTAATGTTTATTAGAAAAATAATATTATTATTTTTATTGATTACTTCCCAGAACAGTTTTTCTGAGGGCTTGGTGTTTGAATGCGATGAAACCAATCTCAAACGAATTGAAGTCCAACTTGAGCAATATTTTAATAAGCTAAAGATTGAAAAACATTTCTTTCATAAAGAAATTCAAAAAAATTCAATTCAATTTAATTTAAAAAATAATTCTCCCGACACCAGCACCCTATATATTCGCTGGGAACCTAAGTACAAAATAGAAGATGAAATCGTTTACTTGCCAACAAGCACAGGCCACAAAGAGGTATTAACAGTCTCAAAAAAAGAAATTCTTTTAGCCCTTATGCAATCGGGAAGAAATACTATTTTTTCTGGTCAATCCTGTGATTTTGAGGCCTTTGAAGATCATCTTCTGGTTCGTCAGATGATTGTTGCTTGGGCAGAAAACTTACATTGGAAGTTTCCCGACGGAGGAAATGCCCAGTGGAATCAGTCTTACTGGAAAGACGGTACTTTAAAACCTGATAAGCCTCTACTAGAGGCTATGACTGACTTCTTTATCAATTCTGATCAATGCTCTGTTGGATGCTACACGGCCACCAAAATCGTCATTATTCAAGGTGTTCTAGACTATTACCAAAGAATCAAGAAAGACTCCGCGAAAGCAAATGAAGTAAAAAAACTCCTCAGAAGCGATGGGGAGGTACTAGTAAATATTGAACCTGATGCAATGTGGCATTTTCTAAAAAAAGATCAACCAGAAATAAAATCTAAAAACGGAAAATTACTAAGCGTCAAACACAATATTGCACCATTGAATTTCATTCCTGGTGATTGGGTATATTTCATCAATACTGACCTGGCCAGTTCTGACAAACCTGGGTATGAGGGTTCGAATTCAATTTATATGGGTAGAGCGAAGTTTGATGATTTTTATAATGACAATGGTCATTATTTTTTCTACCATGAGAAATTACTAGAAGTTTACAACTGGCGGCACGGGGTTTTTAGCCGCTCCAATGATTACGACAAGTTACAACCTTTATCGTCTGATTTACTAAATTCTTTAGGTCTATCTCCACAAAAAGGTGGGCTAGTTTTAGATAGCAGATCAGTTCCCAAGTATTTTGGTTTTGAATAAACTATGGCTCTGAATCACAAGCCACTAAAAAATATTTAGATCATAAAAAACCACCCGAAGGTGGTTTTTTATAGGCTGTTTATTTGTAAACAATATCTGCTCTTCGATTTTCTTTCCAAGCTTCCTCACTAGAACCTTTAGCCTTTGGCTTTTCTTTGCCGAAACTGACTGACTCTAACTGAGACTGATCAGCCCCCATCAAAGATAGAGCCTTTTTAACAGCCTCAGATCTCTTTTGGCCTAGCGCCAAGTTGTACTCAGTAGTGCCACGCTCATCTGTATTACCCTGAATGACAATATTTGCTTTCTTATCTTTATTGTCACGGAGGTATTTAGCATGTGCTTCGATAACAGCCTGATATTCAGGTTTAACTTTATAACTATCAAAGTCAAAATAAATACTTCGCTTGCCATAAACAATTGTCTTTGGATCGTTAATAGGGTCGTAGCCCATAGATTGTTGAGTCACATCAACTGAGGCCACCTTATTTGAGTCTGTTGTGCTGCAAGCTCCAACAAGAGACACCAAAGCTAAAGCAAATAGAATTTTTGCTAACTTATACATATACATTCCTTTAAAAATTAAATAAAAAAATTAAACGAGTATATGTATATATTTTGGAGGTTTAAAGATTCTTTCAAGAAAATGAGATGCCTTTAATACTTCATTAACAGGCCTAGACACTTCCATTAAATTAATTTGAGCAATAAAGAAAATCAGAGCAACGATGATGCCAACCATATGGATGGGCAAAAGACTTGTAATCGCATTCTTACCATCTGACAAATTGGAATCATCGATAGCTTGCTGGGCAACTATAAAACCAGTGTAATCCGCATAGATTTCAGCTCGCTTAATACCATTCTCTACGAATCGATTAGCCGTCAAAGCCTTAAATAAGACAAGGCTTAAGCACAAGGCAATTAATAGGAATTTATATTTACGAATCATTTGTTGATGATTCTACAAGATAAATTAAGAATGCTGCGTCACCCATCTTGAGATCATAGGACCAAGCACGTCAGGCTTTTCAAGTGGAATCATGTGTCCACAATCTTTAATGACCGCTAACTCTGAGTTAGACATACCCTGCTGCAATTCTGTTATTTCAGCTACGCTGCGTAGACGATCCTGGTCACCGGCTACAACTAATGTTGGACACTGAATCAGTGATAGTTGACTGATATCACCGATTCTTCTAATGGAAGACTGGGCAATAAACGCATCTTTACCAAGTCCAGCACCCATGAGTCTTATTTTCTCAATTAACTCTGGGTTTTTAGCAGAAGAGTCTCCAAGAGACTCTTTGATAGATGACTGGCTCAAGCCCCTGAAGTTAGTTGAGCTCATATTTTTCGCTGCAGTAATTCTTTGAAGGGCTTGCTGATCATTATCAGCTCTGGCCGATGTAGCAATCAGAATCAGAGATTGAATTCGATGCGGAGCTTGACGCACCATCTCACGGGCAACATAGCCCCCCATTGAAAAACCAATTAGTGTGAAAGATTCTGGCGCTTTGTTTAAGTTGGATTGCGCAATAGCCTCAATTGAATTGCCGGAGGATAGGTCACCAAATATAGGCTGATCAGCCTGATCTAAAAATGGCAGTACATCATCCCATAAGGATTCATTCAGCATAAAGCCTGGCATGAAGACAAGATTCATGATGATAGCTTCCAGTCAATCCAAGCAAGAAGGCTCACATTAAGAATTAATCAAAGAATGATTTTCTTCAGTTTCAAGTTCTTCCCAAGTGCTATCACCTAACTTTTTGACCGTTAGCTTGAATGTCCAATGCTCAGGAACGCCGCAGGTCCATTCTTTTGGCCCAGTTTGAATGAGTACATTGGTCTGTTGACGATGATCAAAATACAGGTGATATATCTTGCCGTGCAATGGAATGAAAGAGAATTTGGCGGCGTGAACTTGCTCAGTAACATCTAGTCGTGATTGCAATGCCTTAGCTTGTTTCATTAGAACATTGGCCTGCTCCATGATGCGATCATATTCATGTTTAGCGTTTTGGCGAGCAACGTTAACAGCCTTATCTTTTTCTTCAGTGACCTTGATGGGAGCAAAAACTGGTGATCCTACTTCCATAGGATATTCAATACTGGCATGGCGAGCTGGATCGGTATCTTCAATGCGCATCTCTAAGTCCCCGTTATATAAGCTAAAAGCTAATTTTTTATAGTTTTTAGATTATATGAACATCAGTGATTTTTTGCTTGAGCCTTTTAACTTCCCTCACTTTGGCCCAGTCAACAGGATTTCTCAATTAACTTCATAATGAGAATTATTGACGACTCTTTCTACTGTATTCAATGAATCAGATTCACACCCCCACTGAAAATTTTGACAAGTCCGAAACACTCAAAGTCCTTTATGACGGTGCTTGCCCTATGTGTCGAGCTGAAATTGCACACGTCAAAGGCTTAGCCAACAAAACCCCTACAAGTGGCTTGTTGTTTATTGATATTAGTAGCAATGACTCTCAATTAGCCTGTTACCAAGAAGATAAAGAGCAGCTTTTAGCGAGATTTCATGTAGAGCGAATGGATGGCTCAAGAGTGGATGGAGCTAAAGCATTTATTGCCATGTGGGAACGCTTGCCAGGGTGGAGATGGCTGGCTAGATTTTCAAAAATACCGGGAATGCTTTGTTTAATGGAATTAGCTTATAGGGGCTTTTTGAAAGTTCGTCCTTCAATCCAATCTATAGTTCGCTGGCTCAAGAAATAAAAACTCTAATTAATTCAATACTGGGTTGAGTATTCATAAAGTAACTATGAACTCTTATGATTGGTATTCAATTTTGAAATCGGATCACTTAAAGCATTGGATGGCTCATTCATCTTTAAAGGAGGATGAACCATTTTTTCGCCATTCCATACTTGACCACACCAGCACTCACCTTGAGTGTTGATGATGCAAACTCCTGATCCACAACAGCGCTTATCTACAGAGCTCACATCAACCTCCTATATAAATGTCTCAACTAATATCAAACTTAACATCATCTTAGTCTGTTTTAAAGATGTACGCTCTGCGGTTAAATTGTGTTGTCAAATTACAGGTTTGGTAATTATGAAATTTTTCGAGTTGATCGGCAAGAAGCCATATAACATTCATCAGCTGAAAAAATGACAGCTTATTTTTCTAACAATGGATTAATGATTGACTTTGCATGTTGAAATTCTTTTTCAGAAAACATGTCAGGTTTATTTAGATACTCAAGAATCCAGTCTATCGTATCAAGACCCCAAAATACTTCTTGATTAACTCTGATGCTCGGCACACCAAATACGCCATGATTGGCAGCCGTTTGCGTTGATTGAATCAGAGCTTTTTTAATATCTTCACTATCTGGTTTTGGCGTATTTTTTGGTAATCCAATAGCCTCGCAAAAGTCTTCCCACTCAAGCTCTGGATCATGTCCCTGCCCCCAAACAAAATCAAAAGCCTTATCTAACATAGTTAAATCAGCATTGTGTTGAAGTAACAAACGCTGAGCTGGAGCTGATGCGAAAGGATGACGTTTTGGAAATTGAAATGGTAGATTTAGCTTCCTAGCTTTCCATGTACAAAATTGATAGGTATGTATTCGCTTCTCAGGCACCTCAGCCGGACCTCTATTATTTTGAAGTCTCAGTAAGCCCGGAAAAAAAATGGGCATAGGTATAAGCTCTAATCTTTCTTCTAAAACTTTTCTTGATTTTAAAAATAGATAGGCATAGGGTGAAATGATGTCGTAATAAAAATAGGCTTTGATTTTCATATTCTTAAATAAAGTAAATGTTAATTTTTTCCTTTTTTTCCGCCTTTAACTCTATCCAACACCTGAGTTACGTAGGTAGAGCATAGTTTGGCGGAATCTTCCTTGAACATTCTTATTCGATGTGTGTTTTCTAAAATTAACAAACCCACACAATGGGCGAAAAAAGCAGTGACCTCTTCTTTTGCAACTTTTGGTGACGCTCCCAATTCTAGTAAAGCATGTTCGAAATGTTGCAATGAATCTCTAAGTCTAGTATTTAGTGTTTTATTTAGTTCTGGTGTTAAGCCATAAGGCCGAGCGCCGCCAAACAAATAAAACCCAAGATCAAGATCTCTTGGGTTTGAAGCATAGAACTGATAGAACCCCAATGCAGATCGCTCCACCCTTTGCGTCGAAGATTTAGCTCCACTGCTAGCTTTGCTAACAGCATTATTCAAACGCTCTAATGAATCTGCTAACAATGCGCCATATATTTCTTCTTTAGCAGTGAAATATGAATAAATGGCACCAGGGGTATAACCAGCGCGTTTAGCAATTTCTCTGACACTAGCCCCTTCCAAACCATATTCTTCAAAGACCTCTTTGGCTGCCGCCAGAATATGCGATTTTTTAGCATCACTCACTATCGCCAAGCGATCTTTACGTGCTTTTAGGTCTGAAGGAGCCCTACCTTTGCTGGAATCTTCTAAATTAGATAGCTGTTTCATGTCTATTATTTTACCTAAATTTGAACAATTGACAATGAATTGAACACTGTTTAATATTTAAATGCATTAAGCGCCAGAAAGCCAAAATTATGTTGATGTCAGTCAAAGAATATGAAGAATCACTCCGCCAATACAAACCCAAAGTGTTTGTTGACGGGCGACGCGTTGAGTCTGTTGTAGATGAACCTGCATTTCGCCCTGGTGTTAATGCAGTGGGCTTAACTTATGACTATGCTCTTCGCCCAGAATATGCGCCAATCATGACTGCTACTCAAAACAGCACCGGTGAGCTTGTTAATCGATTCGTACACATTAATACAAGCAGCGGCGACTTATTAAATAAGCTTGAAGCTGTTCGTCTCGTATGCCAAGAAACAGGTTGCGCTCAACGCTACCTAACTCATGATGCATTGAATGCGATTCATCAAGTATCCGCTCGAATAGATGATGCAAAAGGCACAACCGAACATCGTGAAAAATTTGCCGCATATCTTCATGATGTTCAAAAGCGCGATTTAACCTTAGGCATTGCTATGACTGATGCCAAAGGTGATCGCAGTAAACGTCCTCATGAACAAGGCAATATGGATGCTTATGTTCATGTTACTCATCGCGACGGCAAAGGTATTCGGATTTCAGGAACAAAGGCTATTGTTACTGGTGCGCCCTATATGCACGAGTTTTTGGTAATGCCTTGCCGGAACATGAGCAAAGAGGATGCTGACTTCGCCGTCTGTTGTGCAGTACCAGTTGATGCTGAAGGTGTCACTATAGTTGCCCGCCCAGCAGGTCGCCCAGGAGAAAAGGTAGCCCTATTTTCAAATAAATATGGTCAATCTACTGGTGTCGTTATTTTTGAAAATGTTTTTGTGCCTTGGGATAAAGTCTTTTACGCTGACGAATGGGAGCACACAGGTTATATGACATACAACTATGCGACCCATCATCGTCATAGCTGTATTGGTGCGCGCGCAGGATTTGGAGATTTATTAATTGGGGCTGGCGCATTGATGTGTGAAGCCAATGGATTTGATCCAGGAGAAGAGCATCATTTACGCGATCAAATGGTGGAGCTCATTAAAATTACTGAGGGCTTTTATGCTTGCGGTGTAGCGGCCTCCGTTTATGCAACGCAAGATGTTGCAGCACAAAGCTTTGTACCTGATCCTGTGTTTGCAAACATTGGAAAGCTTTTATTAGCGACACAAATTTATGACATGCATAAGATTGCCCATTATGTGTCAGGTGGATTAATTGTGGCATTACCAGGGCCTGATGAAGATCACAATCCTGAAACTGCAGCAAAACTAAGTGATGTGCTTCGCGCTAACAGTAGCATCCCTTATGAAAAGCGTATTGAAACTGCTCGCTTCATTGAGGATCTAACTGCCTCTTATCAAGGTGGTTGGTATTCAGTTATCAGTTTGCATGGTGGGGGCTCACCTGAGGCGATGAAACGTGAAATCTACCGCAACTATCCCGTGGGCTCAAAAGTAAAACTAGTTGAACGCTTGTTAGATAGAGGATTATCAAACGATCCCAATCGCACTATTACTCAAAATACACAACCAGGAAAATGCTGTACTCAAGGGTGCACCACTCCAGGAGCGCCAGTAATGGTTGATTTACCCGATTTACCTTCAAAGGGATCATCATCAGTTGATCATCATTAGAGTTACTAACAGCTGGTGAATATCAGGCCAACAGAATTTGGCCTGCCCAGCACGATTCGAACGTGCGACCTACGCCTTAGAAGGGCGGTGCTCTATCCAGCTGAGCTATGGGC
>JACCDN010223292.1_pt1 | contig 53568 bp, 39 predicted proteins | sample 7441691 | NCBI WGS metagenome assembly JACCDN01 (sample SAMN15323439, study PRJNA562643) | freshwater metagenome | isolation source: river surface water | place: USA:Blue River Watershed | collected 2017-08-16 | reverse complement strand
GGTCAATGCAATGATCTATTTTTGTAATATATTCTTCTAACTTTTGTTTCAACTCAGCGGTGGGAACTGCTGTGTTATCTGTACTAGCTACAATTTTAGCGAAATTATCTGATTTTTTAAAGTTTTTCTCCAATTCTTTTAGCCGTCTTTGGGTTTTAGCAAGTTCCTCTGATTTAATGGCTAATTTCTGCTGGAGATCTTCTAATTCTGCCTGTTTTTGAACGAGAGTTCCTTGAAATTCGTGTAAGCGCGCCACCATCCCGCTGATCTTCAGCTTAAGATTTAGGTATTGCATTTTTAGTTCACTTTTCATTTCAGAGCTAAGCTAGGTTTTCCGTTTTTCCAGGAGAATTCTTTGAGTAATATATAGGCCAAAATACAAATAAATCCGATGTTTTGGCTGATAAGTAATGGAATTTGCAAGCTATTAAAAATGGATCCCGATTGAATCGCCAAAACCCCTAAAGCAATGTACCCGATTGCAGCCATCCAGCGGTAGGGTGCGGGGTCGAATTTTTGGCCCCCTACGTAACACAATAAAGTCATCACGATTGCAGAAGCTAGGAATGAATAAGCACACGCCATATAGCCATAAACGGGGATAAACACCACGTTGCCCACTAAAGTAACTACGAGCCCTAAAACCGTAATGACCGTTCCCATGTAGGTTCTATTCGTCTTTTTAAACCAAATGGATTGCGTGTAATACACCCCTAAAAACAGGTTGGCAAGAAGCAAAACAGGGACTACACCTATGCCTTCCCAATAAATAGGCTGGCGTAAAAACAATCCTTGAATCCAGAACAAATTAGAACTCACACCTACCCATAAAATCAGGCAAACGATGACAAACCAGTGGCTGACCAAGGCTAAATTAGCTTGACTATTTTCCGCGGATTTTGAACCTAAAAAGAAAGGTTCCGCAGCATATTTGAAAGCTTGTATCGCCAGACTCATAAACACCGAAAGCTTGTAGCAATTACCATAAATACCCAGTGCATCCTCGGATGTCCTTCCCGTGTAAAATCCATCAGGTAAAAATTCTTCTAGCAAAAGGCGGTCAAACATCAAGTTGAACATCGCCGCTAAACTCATGAACATAATGGGATAGGAATAGACCCATAACTTCTTCAATTCACTGCCATCCCAAGTCAACTTGAAATCCGCAAAACAAGAACGCAACCAATAAAACAGACTTGCGTTAGCCAGTAAATTCGCTAAGAAAATATAGCCAGCACCGATGCTCGGTAAATAGAGATTCTGTAAAAATACGGGTCCCCAGTGTCCTTCGTGCATTGGTTTTAATAGGGCTAAAAAGAATAAGTTCAATCCGACGTTTATTAGGATAGAAACGATTTTTGCCTTGACAAACAATTGGATTTTTTGCTCTAATCGTAAACGGGCAAAGGGTATCGCCGTTACTGCATCGATGGCTAAAATCAAGGCTAACCAACGCATGAATTGGCCTTTTCCTTCATAGCCTAATTGCGCCATTAAAGGGTCGGAAAAGACAAACAAGCCTACAGTAAGGAACCCTGATGTTAAAATAATCGCCGTTAAAATGAGGTTATAATAACGCTCCGGAGCCTCTTTTGCATACCGGAAATAGGCCGTCTCCATTCCGTAGGTGTAGATGATATTGGCGATGGCTACGTATCCATACAATTTCACATTAACGCCCAAGGCAGCCGGCATAAAGGCAGCCGTGTGGATGAAAACCAATAAAAAATTTAGGGAGCGCCCCAGGATGGTACTGAATCCGTAGGAAAGTGTTTCGCCAGCTAATTTTTTAAGAATGGACATGCGTGAATGTTCGGTCAATTCTCAAAGTTACAATTTATTGCTTTTGATAGCCGATGATTTGGTAAAAATGCTCAGAATAACTTTCGCTGATCGGAATGTGGTTCTCGCCTATTTTGATTTTTTGGCTGCGAATCGACTCCATCTTGCTAAGAGAAACTATAAACGATTTGTGCACCCGAATGAAATCGGTGGACGGCAATTTTTCCTCGATAGATTTCATCGTCATGCGACAAACTATCGGGAATTTTTGGGTTCTTAGGTGGATTTTAATATAGTCTTTTAAGCCCTCGATGTACAGAATATCCTCGAGCATAATCTTCATTAATGAATAATCTGCATGAATGAAAATGAACTCTAATTTAGGGGCTTCTGCTGGTTTATGTACTAATTGTTTGCTCTTGTAATAGTCTAGAGCTTTATGACTTGCCTTTAGGAAACGCTCGAAATTGATCGGTTTAAGAACGTAGTCAATCACGTCTAAGTTAAATCCATCCAGCGCGTATTGTTGGTAAGCAGTCACGAAAATGACCATGGGTTTTGTCGTCAAACTCTCTAGAAATTGAAGCCCCGTCATGCCTGGCATTTGGATGTCAAGGAATAGCAAATCCACTGGATTGTTCTCTAAGTATTCCACTGCTTCCATTGCGTTTCTACAACGTTTAACCAGCTGAAGAAAGGGAACTTTGGATATATTATCTTCCACTAAATCTAAAGCCAAGCTTTCATCATCCACCGCTACACATTTTAAAACGGTACCAGGAATTTCAATTAGGTTTTCCTCTGACATATTAGACGTGTTTAATGGTGAGGGTAATTTCGAATTCCGAATCCGATTCTTTGATCACTAACTCATGGTTAGAGGGGTATAATAACTCAAGACGGCGATTTACATTCGCTAATCCGATACCTGAGCTCTCGTCTTTTTTCTCATTTAGGGTGGCACCTTTCTTGTTTGCCACATGAAAAGTTAGCTCTTTAGCAGAATCTTTTAATTCAATTTCAATGGTCGGATTTTCAATGAATCCCACACCGTGTTTGAATGCATTCTCAACAAATGGAATCAATAACATCGGTTCAATGCTGCTCGATGTAGGCCCTAGTTCATGTTTGAAATTGATTTGTATATCATCCCCAAAACGTATTCTTTGTAAGTCTATATAGCTCTCCAAATAGGCTAATTCTTTACTAATGGGAACAATGGAATCATTTGTTTCATAGATCATGTAGCGCATTAATTCTGATAATTTCACGACCACCGGCTCTACCATTTCAGGTTTTCTTCGCGATAATGAAACTACACTATTCAACACATTGAACATAAAATGTGGGCTGATTTGCGAACGCAAAAAGGAGAGCTCCGATTTCAAACGCTCGTTTTCTTGTTCTTTGATTTGCTCATCTTCCTGCATTCGATCCGAAATCAAACGATAAGATGTTCCAATGGCTGCGTAAAATAATAATTGAAAAATCATTCGCATTAATCCGCCTCTTCTTGGACCTCCAGATCCGCTACCTTGACCTTCTGGGTGGATAAAATGAGAATATACCCAGTGGAATAATTCTTCATGTACCCAAAGCATAAAAACGATAGCTCCCGTTAATGTCACCAAGTAAATTATAACGCCTTTTGCGCGCAGTAACTTAGGAAGTAAAATCTCCGTGTTTAAGTAAAAGAAGGGGATATTAATGACAGTGAAACTAGTCATGTAGAAGATCCAAAAATAGGAGCGTCTAATCTCTTCCGGGTTATTCGAATTAGTATTTGGCCCTAACAAAATGGGAAGAGCAATCAGGAATGCCCAAAAAAATAGGTGCAATAACAGGCTCCTGAATTTAAACGTCTTATTTATCATTGGGTTTTATTTTGCTTTTTGTATTCAGCGAATTCAAATTAAGAGAATCTTCCTTATATTTCCAGTATATTTTCTACCACTATCCTGATTGTGCCGATGAAAAGGCAGAATGATTTTAGGTAGATTTGCTTAAACCTTGTTTTAACCATGAAAAAAATCCTCTTTTCGTTGCTGCTCGCCGCACCTATTTGTGTCTGGGCTCAGCAGTCGATTCCTCTCACTGATTTATCCGCTTTTGATCAGCCCAGCAAGAACTGGACCATTGAGCAATCGGTTTTTGCCACTTATAAAGATACGCTATTTCAGGTAAGTCCTGGTAAGGGTATTTTAGTAAATACGTTAAGAGGTGGTAAGTACCACAGGACCGATGATTTGAAGTCCAAAATGGAGCATGGAGATATTCGATTATTAGTGGATTTTATGATGCCTAAAGGAATGAATTCCGGCATCTACTTGCAAGGTCGCTATGAAGTGCAATTATATGATTCATGGGGCAAGAAGACGGTGAAATTCGGTGATTGTGGGGGAATTTATGAGCGTTGGGATGATGCACGTGGTAAAGAGAAAGAGGGTTATGATGGGTATGCTCCTCGCCAAAATGCGAGCAAAGCTCCTGGTTTATGGCAAACTTTGGAAATTGATTTTCAAGCACCTCGTTTCGATGCGAATGGTCGAAAAATTACAAATGCCATTTTCAAGAAAGTGATTTTAAATGGACTTGTTGTTCAAGAAAATATTGAAGTTTCTGGAATGACTCGCGGAGCGATTTTTGATAAGGAAGCCCCTTTTGGCCCTCTCCTGATTCAAGGGGATCATGGACCAGTAGCCTTTAGAAATTTACGTTATGAGACGTATGAAAAACCAACAGCCAGTTTAGGCGAGGTTTCTTATGACTACTATACCGGTAAATTTACGGATCCTATCGTACCTAAGTCAAGCCCAGTAAAATCAGGTAAAATACCAGCCTTAACCTACCGTGTTATTCCTGTAAATAATGATTATTTAATTCATTACAAGGCAGAATTAACTATTCCAGAAGATGATAACTACGAGTTCCAAACCTATTGGACAGGTTCTGGCGAATTGAAAATTGATGGCAAGGTATTGAACCAGGGTGCCCATTGGTACAATGAAATGGTACCAGCATCTACTTTTCTAAAGGCAGGGAAACACCAGTTAGAAATTGTTCATATTAAAGATTTTCCTTGGGGCCCCAAGGCTTTGGGTTTAAACGTGAAGCGCATCGGAGCTCGCTTAGTTTCCTTGCATGAAAGAACTTCGCTATTAGATCCAGATGCGGTCGGATTAATCGAAGTGAAAGCAAATGCAGAGCCTATTTTACAACGTTCATTCGCCTTTCATTTAGGGAAGAAAAAGACCCATGTGATTCAGGTGGGTGATCCGGCAGGAGTACATTATAGTTATGACTTGAAGCAGGGGGCTATTCTACAAGTTTGGAGGGGTAAATTCCTCGATGCCACCCAAATGTGGGATAACCGTGGCGAGCCTCAAACATCCGAGCCATTAGGTTTAACTGTAGTTCAAGATGGCAAATTCCCACTCGTATTATCGCACCAATCACAGCCTGATTCAACCGAATTAGTGTACAAAGGCTATCGATTAGAAGCAGGTCGTCCAATATTCATGTACGAATGGCCTGGTGCTAAATTACGTTTAGAGGATCGCATTCAGCCAGCAGGAAATGGACTTCGTAGAACATTAACACTCTTGGGTGCGAGTCCTCAAAAAAGTGATGTGGAAGTAGTTTTAGCCAATGGACACCACTTATCAATTGTACAAAATGGCCTGGCATCTCAACCGGGTAACTTTATTGAATGGAAGGGTGCCACGGCAGAATTATTAAAATCAGCCTCAGGAGCTCAACAAATTCGCGTGCTATTTACGGGGGCACAATTCACCTATGATTTGATTTGGTAATGATGAAAAAATATACAGCTTTCGTACTCTTGTTTGTAGTCGCGCTAGGCGCATTTGCACAAACAAAACCTGCTTCTAAGAAAGAGCAAGATTATTATGAAATCAAGACCCTGCCAATCCCGAAAGAGATCTATTTAGAGGTGGGTGGCTTGGCTACAATGCCGGATGGCCGTTTAGCGGTAAGTACGCGCAGAGGGGAGATTTGGATCGTAGAAAATCCGTATCAAAAATCGAGTCATCAAACGTATTACCGTCGTTTTGCTAGCGGTTTACACGAGGTTTTAGGACTTGCCTACAAGGATGGCGCTTTTTATTGCTCTCAACGTGGTGAGTTGACGAAGATTACTGACACCGATCGCGATGGTGTAGCCGATTTGTATGAGCCTATTTATCAGTTTGATCTATCGGGAAATTACCATGAGTATACCTACGGTCCCGTGATCGATAAAAATGGAGATATGTGGGTGAGTTTGAATTTAGCGTGGGTAGGTTTTGGTGAAGGTAAGTTTGCCAAATGGCGTGGATGGTTCGTTAAAATCTCTCCAGACGGCAAAATGGAGCCATTTGCCGGAGGTTTACGTTCTCCAGCTGGCTATAGTTTTAACGAAGAAGGAGACCTTTTTTATGGTGAAAATCAAGGTGATTGGGTAGGTTCAGGTCGCGTGACACATTTAGCTAAGGGTGAATTCGCAGGGAATCCAGGTGGTCTAAAATGGGCGAAAGAGCCTAATAGCCCGTTGAAATTAAGCTTAGAAGAGATTCAAGATAATGGGGCACCTATGTTTGAGGCTGCAAAGAAAAATCCAAAGATCAAATTGCCAGCAGTATGGTTCCCTCACGCTATCATGGGAATTTCCACCTCGGACATCTTGCAAGACACCACAAAAGGCAAATTTAGCCCGTTCCCAGGACAGTATTTTGTGGCAGATCAAGGTCAATCTAAAGTGATGCGAATGGGTCTGGAGAAAGTGAACGGTGTTTATCAAGGTTTTGCGATTAATTACCGTGAAGGTTTCCAGTCGGGTATTTTACGTGAGCGTTTTGGACTTGATGGCAGCATGTTCGTAGGTATGACCTCTCGTGGTTGGGGAAGTACAGGGAAGGACGATTTTGGCTTACAACGCTTGTTTTGGAATGGAATTATGCCCTTCGAAATTGACATGATCAAAGCTAAATCAGATGGATTCGAATTTAGCTTCACACAGCCAGTGGATGTGAATTCAGTCAAGAAAGCGGCTTCTTATGCGATTCGATCGTATATCTACAAATACCAGCACCAATATGGTAGCCCTATTATCGAGTTAAAAGACTTGAAAATTAAGGGGGTAGAAGTTTCAGCAGATCGCAAGAAAGTGCGCATTTCCATCGATGGCATTCGCCAGTTTTTCATTCATGAATTTACCTTGAAAGGGGTGTTGAATGAGAAAGGGGAGCCTTTATTACATGAGACGGCTTATTACACCTTGAATGAGATTCCGGCAGGACCAGTTTTAGTGGCGGCGGCACCTGAAGCAGAAATCCGGGTTAAAGTAAGTGAAACGGTAGTGAGTAAAGGATTAGGCTACGAATTAGCCATCTCTAATTTATTAAAGAAACACACTTGCTCTGCATGCCACGCGAAAGATAGCAAGTTAGTGGGGCCTGCCTTCACTGAGATTGCGAAACGAAATTATTCGAACCAGAAGATCTTAGAATTAGTATACAAACCAAATCCACAAAATTGGCCTGATTACGCTACAGAAATGGCTCCAATGAGTCATGTGCCTAAGGCGGATGTTTTGAAGATTGCAGGTTGGATTAATGGCCTTAGGGAAAAAGAAGGTCTGAAGAACCGCGACTAAATAAAAAAGCTCTCTGCGATGAACAGAGAGCTTTTTTATTGTACTGTATAAAGTTTATTACTTGGATGTAACGTTACCTTGAATCGATAAAATGATTTGAGAAACCTGGCCATTATTCATTACGGTTACCGTTTTATTGAAGTTTCCTGGGCGTCCAGCTGAGTTGTAAGAAGCGGTTACTTTACCTGTTTTACCTGGCATAACTGGCTCTCTTGTCCATTCTGGAGTAGTACATCCGCAAGAGGGTTGCACGTTAGAAATAACGACTGGAGTTTTTCCTGTATTCGTAAATTCAAAGCTGTAAGTGGCTACAGTTCCTTCTTTGATCGTTCCAAAATCGTGCTTCTCTTGTTTGAATTTTAAAGCTCCTTGCGCATTCGATGCGAAGGCAAAGCCTAAAACAAGCGCAAATAGGGCGATTATTTTTTTCATAACTAATTTTTATTGTTTTGATACACTTCAAAACTATAAACAATAAAAGATTTCTGCAAGTTTCTTGTCTGTATTCTCTTTGGACGCAGAGTATTTTGTTGTATTTTTACGTGTTTAATAACACCAAGCATTTGAATCCAGTCACTTTCACAAACCCTAACCTTTCGTTCGATCCTGACCAGGTACTCGATGACTATCGTTTAGCGGTTATCAGCCGTGCATGTAGTCTTTTAGTGCGCAAAGAGGTGTTTTCAGGTCGAGCAAAATTTGGTATTTATGGAGACGGGAAAGAGCTTTGCCAAATTGCATTAGCTCGTTCGATGCGCCCCGGGGATTATATTTCGGGTTATTACAGAGATCAGACGATTGGCGCTGCCATTGGAGATTTAACTTGGCCACAATATTTTGCCCAATTATACGGACATCCAGATATACAATTTGATCCGCATTCCGGCGGTCGCCAGATGAATAATCACCACGCAACGCGCTGGTTAGATGAAGACGGTAAATGGTTAGATCAAACATCTCGATACAATACAGTGGCAGGAATTTCGTCCACTGCTGGCCAAATACCCCGTGCTTTAGGTATTGCCTATGCTTCTAAAATGTACCGTGAAAGAGCTGATTTAAAAGATCACGGAGCACTTTTTTCGAAAAATGGTCAAGAGGTTTGTTTCACAACCATTGGTGATGCCTCCACCTCTGAGGGGATGTTTTTAGAGTGTATTAATGCTGCCGGGGTTTTACAGATTCCGATCGTCTTTTCAGTCTGGGATGATGGCTACGGTATCTCGGTTCCCATTGAATTCCAAACGACTAAATCGTCCATTTCAAAAGCTTTAGCAGGTTATCAACGCAATGAGCAGGAGAAAGGATTAGAAATAATCCAAGTGAAAGCTTGGGATTACCCGGGATTAACAGCTGCTTATCAAAAGGCAGCGGAGTTAGCTCGAACAGAATTTGTTCCCTGCCTTGTTCATGTTATCGAATGCACGCAGCCGCAAGGTCACTCAGCATCCGGTTCACATGAACGCTATAAGTCGGCCGAACGTTTGGCTTGGGAGCAGGAAGTGGATTGCAATGTGTTGTTCCGTCAATGGATACTAGAGCAAAAAATAGCCTCAGAAGAGCAATTGAAGGCGTTCGATGCGGAGGCTGTTGTATTAGCTCGCAAATACCAGAAAGAAGCTTTTTCGGCCTATATGGCCTCTGTTGAGGTTGATAAAAAAGGTTTTTTACGCATTGCCAAAAACCTTTTAGAGTCTACGAATGAGCCTAGTTTATTGCAGCCTATCATTGATGAGTTGAACGCGCTACCTTATCCCATTTTTAGTGATTTAGTCCGAGCGGGTCGCAAGACATTACGCGCTTTTCGATTCTACCAAGGGCCAGCGGTTAAGTTGCTGCGCAAATGGTTAGATGACTTGGAAAAATTGAATCGCAGACGTTTTAGTTCGCATCAAACCAGCGAGTCAGATGAGTCTCCTTTGTTAATTCAAGGAATACAACCTACCTACGAAAAGGATCCTGCTTTAGTGGATGGCAGAGAGATCTTGAATAAGGCATTTTCGCAGTTTTTAACTGATCCGCGGGTATTTATTTTAGGGGAAGATGTAGGGAAAATAGGGGATGTTAATCAAACTTTGGCGGGATTACAGGATATTTATGGACCGTTAAAAGTAACAGATACCGGTATTCGAGAGGTGAGTATTGTGGGTCAAGGAATTGGGGCAGCCATGCGTGGTCTGAAACCTATTGTTGAGATTCAATATTTGGATTATATATTTTACCCGTTCCCGATTCTTTCCGATGATTGGGCATGTTTACATTACCGAACAGCAGGAGGCCAAAAAGCCCCGATGATTCTTCGAACCAGGGGTCATCGTTTGGAGGGGATTTGGCATTCTGGAAGCCCAATGGCCGTATTAATCAATGGATTGCGCGGTGTACATTTCTGTGTTCCACGGAATATGACTCAGGCGGCAGGAATGTATCGGACGTTGTTGAAAGGCGATGATCCAGGAATCGTAATTGAATGTTTGAACGGTTATCGATTGAAAGAGCCGATGCCGTCTAATTTAGATGAGATTGAGGTGCCTTTAGGTATTCCTGAAATCTTGCGAGAAGGAACGGATATTACAGTGGTGACCTATGGTTCGATGTGTCGAATTGTGATGGAGGCGGCAGAAACGTTGGCGGGATTAGGCATTTCGGTGGAAGTTATTGACGCCCAAACTTTATTGCCTTTTGATCGCCATCACAGTATTTTAGCTTCTATTCAAAAGACGCACCGCGTCATCTTTGCAGATGAGGATATGCCGGGTGGAGCATCAGCCTATATGATGCAGGAGGTTTTAGACAAACAGGGGGCATTTACTTGGTTAGAAAGTCCAGCAGTTTGTATCGCGGCGACAGCTCACCGACCTGCCTATAGTTCAGATGGAGATTACTTCTCCAAGCCGAATACCGAGAATGTCGTAGATACGGTGTATGAGATTATGCGTGAATCTGATCCATCGACTTATCCAGCTATTTATTTTTAAAATGAAACCCTATTTTCAGGCTATTTGGGACGGAATTCAGAGCACTCGAAAGGGGATGGCTCTGACGTGGAAGCATGCCTGGGCTGCACGCAATCAGCGCAGCATTCACAATGTACAAGATCCTGATTATTTTAATCAAAAAGCTGGTATTGTCACCTTGCAATATCCGCAGCAGCAAATTCCCACACCCGTTAACGGACGATATCAATTACACAACGAAATGGACGATTGCATCGTCTGCGATAAGTGTGTTAAGGTTTGCCCGGTGGATTGCATAGAGATTGATCCGATCAAAGCAACTGGTCTGGTAGGAACGGCCTCCGATGGTTCCCCTATCCGTTTGTACGCGGCTAAGTTCGATATCGATATGTCCAAATGCTGCTTTTGCGGCCTTTGCACGACCGTTTGTCCAACGGAATGTTTGACGATGACCTCGGAATATGATTTCTCAGTCTTTGATGTAAAGGAACATAATTTTGAATTTGCGAATTTGACGCCAGAACAAGCTGCTGAAAAGCGCGCATTGTACGAGCAATTTGTAGCAGAAAAGGAGGCGTTAAAAGAAGCAGCGAAAACGTCGGAACCAGCTACTGAGCCTTCAGAGGATAAGCCTGTGCCTAAACCAGCCTTTAAGCCGGCTTTCAAACCTAGCTTCAAACCCAAGCCTAAACCAGACGCAGAATGAGCCCGCTAGTAATTGCCTTTTTGGTATTGGCCTTATTGACCTGTAGCAGTGCGCTTTCGATGTTGTGGACAAAGAATTTATTGCACGCGGCACTGGCGATGTTCTTAACGATGCTTGGTTTAGCTGGATTGTACGTCTTAGCCTATGCGGATGTCTTAGCTGTCGCACACTTATTGGTATATGTGGGAGGGGTGCTAATCTTGATTCTGTTTGGTATCATGCTAACGAATCAAACAGACCCTAATACCGGAAAGAATCACTTGATGACACGGGAATCGAGTCGATTATTCCCCTTATCTATCGGTTTATCCTTTTTTTTAGGTCTTTTCTGGTTATTTACCAAAGGCCCTTGGATAAACAACTTACCGGTAACGGGAGAATCTAAATTGAGGGAAGTAGGTTTGGGTTTATTGACCGAATATGCGTTTCCGTTCGAATTAGCAGGAGTATTTTTATTGATTGCCTTGATTGGCGCCACTTTTGTCGCAAAGAGCCATGACTGATATTCCGGTTATCTATTTCTTGTGGGTTTCCGCTTTTCTGTTTGCAACGGGTTTAGCGATTTTGTTGTTGAAGAAAAATACGATTTTCGTTTTGATGGGAATCGAGTTGATTTTGAATGCCGCAAATCTGAATTTAGTGGCCTTTGCTAAAAATGATCCTTCGCTTCAGGGCTTATATCTGAGTATATTCGTCTTAGTTGTGGGTGTTTGCGAGATGGCGATAGCCTTAGCGATTGTATTGCAGGTATATCGAAATTACCGCGCAATCGAAGTGGATCAGTTCAAATCTGAATACTAGAGATTTTCTAATTGCTTTTTGAATTTGAGGGCTTTCATTTTGCCTAGGACTTTGGCCAAATCCTCTTCCGACGCCTCCTTCAGCTGTGCCACCGTCCCAAAAGCCTTTAATAACTTCGCAGCCGTCAACTTCCCAATCCCCTCCATGGTCTCTAGCTGAGAAACAATAAAGTTTTTACTTCGCTTATTCCGGTGCGCTGTAATTCCGAAGCGGTGGGCCTCATCCCGTAACTGCTGAATCAGTTTCAATGACTCCGATTTCTTGTCTATATATAAAGGAAGACTGTCCTCCGGAAAATAGATTTCCTCTAATCTCTTTGCGATACCGATGATGGGAATCTGACCGTACAATCCGATGGCCTTCAGTGCATCACAAGCGGAACTCAACTGGCCTTTCCCGCCATCGACGATGATCAAATCAGGTAATTCAGCCTCTTCTTCCAGTAAACGTGTATACCGGCGCGTGATCACCTCGTACATCGTGGCAAAATCATCTGGACCTTCGACCGTTTTAGGAGTAAACGTGCGGTAATCCTTTTTAGAAGGTAGTGAATTCTTAAAGCACACCATCGCAGAAACCGGGTTGGTTCCCTGCAGGTTCGAGTTATCGAAACATTCAATGTGCTTAGGTAGGTCTGTCAGACGAAGATCATTTTTTAATTTGATCATCACGCGCATTTTTCGATCGCCGCCACTTTCCTCTGCCGCTTTGCGATCTGCCTTTTCTTTTCTAAAGTACAAGACGTTTTTTAAGGACATATCGAGAAGCTTCCGCTTATCACCCTGACTCGGCAACGTATTGCGCGCTCCCTCGAACTCGATCGACATGGGAATGTTGGTGATAATTTCTTTGGCCTTACTCTGAAACTGATCTCGCTTCTCCCAAATCAACATCGTCAACAACTCTGCCTCATCTTCCTCTAATTTCTTTTTGACTTCCCAGGTCTGTGACTGCAAAATCGTTCCGTTAATGACCTTCATGAAGTTAATATAGGCCAAAGACTCATCCGACACCATCGAAAATACATCCACATCATGGATTGATGGATTAACGACGGTAGACTTCGCTTGAAAATTTTCTAAAAGCTGCCACTTTTCTTTCCACTCTTGCGCTTTTTCAAAAGAAAGAAGGCTAGAGGCTTCCTGCATTTGAGTAATGAAAAAGCTTTTAGCTTTTTGGTAATTGCCCTTCAAAATCTGAGATACTTGATCAATATATTCCATATACCGAACCTCCTCTTCTAAACCCTCACAAGGCCCCTTGCAATTGCCAATATGGTATTCTAGACAAACTTTGTATTTCCCCGCTTCAATGTTAGTCTCCTTCAGATTCAATGCACAAGTCCTTAAAGGATACAGCTGATGCAACATTTCCAGTAAGGCATTCATCAATTTCGGATTCGCATAAGGCCCAAAAAACGTCCCAATCACATGATTAATCCTCCGCTCTGTTATGAGTCGAGGAAAGCGCTCTCTGGTCAAACAAATAAACGGGTAGGTCTTGTCATCCCGTAACAAGATATTGTATTTAGGCTGAAACTGCTTTATCAGGGTGTTTTCGAGTAGTAATGCATCGAATTCCGAATGCACGATTGTAAATTCTAAGTTTCGGATCTGCGAGACGAGTCGTCGCGTTTTATTGTCCTTACCTTTCGTATTCGTGAAATAGGAACTGACGCGATTTTTTAAATTCTTCGCCTTGCCTATATAGATGATGGTCCCACTTTCATCGAAATAGCGATACACCCCCGGTTCTTCGGGTAGGGTAGGCAAGATGGATTTAGGGTCAAAAGTGGACATAGGCCAAAATTAAACAAAAATATCTTCTTTGTGATTTTTGTAATTATCCAAGGTGACTCTTTCTATATAAAGTCATGATTATGCTCATATGATGCCTTTGTTAACTAACAGCTATTTCACGACAAAACACCCTTTTCTGCCGACTAAAGTTTAATTCTCAATTGTATTTAAAAGATAAAATAGCCCTCTAAATCGTCTATTAAGAGAATACTTCAATTTAAAATAAAAAAAATGAAAAAATATCTGCAAAATGATTGCGTGGATTGTAAGTATTGGACATATTTGTTCCTATGTAATAGTGTAGCATAGTTGATGGTGGTATCGTTTTCCCGAATCACTTTTAGGCGTCTGTTGTACTATTTTAAGATTTGTTTACCAACTAAACTTATTTAAAAATTTAAAATTTATTCACCAATATCAGAAAGGAGGCCAATTGAACAAGTAAAACTCGAAACCAAAAATTTAATTTAAACTAACTTAATCTTTATCATGAAAAACAATTTTTACCAAAGTCTTCGAAGCTTTCTTTTGCTAGCTATAGTGATGCTAGGAAGCTTTTCGTCATTTGCCCAAGACCGCAAGGTTTCAGGTAAAGTCTCTGGGACAGATTCTCAGGGAATTCCAGGTGTTAGTATCTTAGTTCAAGGTACCAATACAGGAGCAACAACAGATGTTAACGGTTCATTCTCAATAACTGTTAAGTCTAATGCAGCTGTTTTAAATATTTCAGCTGTTGGCTATAAGTCACAATCAGTTACAGTAGGATCGCAATCTTCTATTAATGTTATATTAGCAGAAGATAACAGTCAGTTAGACGAGGTAATCGTTACAGGTTACTCAGTTACTAACAAGAAAGCGTCTACAGCCGCTGCTTCGATCGTTAAAGCGAAGGATTTGCAAATTGCACCTTCAGGCAACGTTGAGCAGCAACTACAAGGTCGTGTAGCCGGTGTTACTTTAATCACAAACGGACAACCAGGTACGAACAGTATCATCCGTGTACGTGGTTTCGGTGCATTTGGTGGTAATGAGCCATTGTACGTTGTGGATGGAGTTCCAGTAGGATCTACTGATTTCTTATCTCCAGACGATATCGAGTCATCTACTGTATTAAAGGATGCGGCAGCAGCTTCTATCTATGGTGCTCGTGCAGCGAATGGTGTAATCGTTTACACTACGAAGAGTGGTTCTCGCAATAAAGGACTTACAGTAACTTATGATGGATTGTACGGTGGTACAGACCCTAACGTAGGTGGTGCTCCTAAAATGTTGACTCCACAAGAGCAAGCTGATTGGACTCACGTTGCATACCGTAACAATGCGGCAGCTAACGGAACAGCAGCAGCTTACACTCACCCTCAATATGGTACATCTGCTCAAGCAGTTTTACCTACTTATTTGCACTTTAATGGTGCGAATGGTGTAAACAGTGGTGATTTGGCAGCAGCTCAATTAGCTTATGCAGCTAATCCATTGACTACTTTCGTAATCAGAACAAACAAAGCTGGTACGAACTGGTATGATGAAATTACTCGTTTCGGTAGCACAATGCGTCACTCATTAGGTATCCAAGGTGGAACAGACAGAGGTCGTTTCTACTTAGGTTTATCTGGCCAAGAGCAACAAGGTATCTTGTTAGAGAACGATTTCAAGCGTTATTCAGGTCGTTTCAACTCGGAGTGGGATTTAGGTAAGAAAGTACGTATTGGTGAAAACTTACAATTTACGTATCGTTCAGTTCGTGGACAAGCAGGTGGTAATGGTGGTTTAGGAATCGCAGCTGATGAGTCAGTAATCTTATCTGCTTACCGTATGCCTACAGCTATTCCAGTATTTGATGATTTCGGTAGCTATGCTTCTACAAAGGCAGGTGGTTTTAACAACCCACGTAACCCTGTTCGTCAGATCATGCGTAACAACTTAAATGACAATAACTACAATGCGAATGCATTCGGTAACATTTATGTTGAGTATGAGCCAATGAAGGATTTAATCGTTAGATCATCTCTAGGTGGCCAGTTCAATAACTCAGCATTTAAAAATTACAACTACAGATATTTAGGTGATTCAGAGCCTGAAGCATCTGATTCATTCAGTGAAGGATCTAGCTATGTATTCTCTTACGTGTTCACTAACACAGTGGCTTACAAATACAAGTGGAGAAAGCATGGTGTGAATATTTTAGCTGGTATGGAGGCATTGAATACAGGTGCAGGACGTAGTATTTCTGGTTCAGGTATCAATCCATTCTCAATGGACTTAGACTTTGTAACTTTAAATGCAGTTCAGTCACCAGTAGTTAACTCTAACTTATTCTCAGGAGTTAATTTCTACTCATTATTCTCTAAGTTAGATTATAACTTTGACGAGAAGTACTATTTAACTGGGGTTGTTCGTCGTGATGGTTCATCTCGTTTCGGTTCTGAGAATCGTTATGGTATCTTCCCTGCTGTATCTGCAGCTTGGAGAATTACTTCAGAAGAATTCATGAAAGATCTTCCTGCTATCAGTGATTTAAAATTACGTCTTGGATGGGGTTTAATGGGTAACTCAAATAACGTTGACCCAGCTAACCAATTCTCTTTATATGCTGCTAACAGAGGTGGCTCATTCTACCCAATTGATGGTCAATCATCAGGTGCAAACGAAGGTTATTTCCGTTCTCGTATTGGTAACTCAGCTGCTAAATGGGAGACTTCTGAGACAGCTAACATTGGTATGGATGCGACTCTCTTGAATGGTAAGTGGGAAATCGCATTAGACGTTTGGAGAAAAGATACACGTGATTTATTATTCGGTGTACCTCTTCCTGCGGTTGTGGGTAACTCTGCTGCAGCTCCTGCTGTTAACGTAGCGAAGATGCGTAACCAAGGTATTGATTTACAAATCATTAACCGTGGTAACCTTACATCAGATTTGAAATATGAATTGACATTCAATAATTCATTCTTAAAGAATGAAATCGTTTCATTCGCTCCAGGTATTACGAATTTAATTGGCGGATCTTTCCGTGGTATTGTTCCAGTACGTATGGAAGTGGGTCGTTCGTTATCATCTTTCTACGGCTACCAAGTAATGGGTTATTTCAACTCAGCTGCTGAGGTTGCGTCTGCTCCTGCACAATCAGGTGCCGGTGTAGGTCGTTTCCGTTATGCTGATATCAACGGTGATGGTAAAATTACACCTGCTGACCGTACTTACTTAGGATCTCCAGTACCTACTTACACTGGTGGTATCAATGTTGGTTTAACATACAAAGATTTTGAATTTGCAACGTATTTATATGCATCTGCAGGTAACAAAATTTGGAACCAATCTAAGTGGTTTACAGATTTCCACGGAACGTTTGAAGGTTCAGGAAAAGGTGAGCGCGCTAAGAAATCATGGACTCCTGCATTAGGAAATAACGCTGAGGCGCCTATCTGGGAATCAGCATCAAATATTTCAACTTCAGCTGCTGAGAACTCATGGTATGTAGAGAATGGTGATTACATTCGTATTCAAAACATCTCATTAGGATACAACATTCCGAAGTCTTATACTTCGAAAATAGGTGTCAAGCGTGCTAAATTCACTTTATCTGCTAACAACATTTTGACCTTTACTAAATACAAAGGTTTAGATCCAGGTGTAGGTGGAGCAGCAGATACAGGTTTTGGTATTGATGTGGGTAACTACCCAGTGACTCGTTCATTCAACGCATCTCTTAACTTGACTTTTTAATTAGCGAAAGCCTTATTTAATAAACAAGAAAAATGAAAAATAATCAAATTTTAAAGCGAATCGCTTTAGTGAGTGTGTCAGCTTTAACGTTGACCTTCGCATGTAAGGATCAGTTTTTAGAAGTTGCGCCTACTGGTTCATTAGCAGAAGCACAATTATCTTCTAAAGCTGGTGTGGAAGGTGCCTTGATCGGTGCTTATGCTCAATTAGCAGGTAAGGGCTATACGCGTCTTGCAGCAGCTAACAACTGGGTTTGGGGTTCTATCCGTGGTGGAGAGAGCAACAAAGGAACTGACCCAGGTGATTACTCAAATATTAACTTGATGCAACGTTATGAGATTCCAGCAAATGATGGAGACTTGAACGGTACATGGCAGGCAAAATTTGAGGGTGTTGCACGTGCTAATGCAGTTATTAACTTAGCAAATGGCTCTAAGTCTTTATCTGCTACAGATAAGACTCGTATTATTGCAGAAGCTCGTTTCTTACGTGGTATTTACTACTTTGAGTTAAAGAAGTTATTTAACTCTGTTCCTTATGTGGATGAAACAGTAGGATATGGTAAAGGAATTGAAAAAGTTGCAAATACAGAGGCATTCTGGGATAAGATCGAAGCTGACTTTGCTTTCGCTTATACTAATTTGCCAGCAACTTCTTCTTCTGCAGGTCGTGCAAACAAATGGGCTGCTCAAGCTTTCTTAGGAAAAGCTTTGTTGTTCCAAGGAAAGTTTGCTGATGCTAAGGCGAAATTTACTGATGTAATCACGAATGGTGTTACTACGAACGGTAAGAAATATGGTCTAGTACCTAAATTTGCTGATATTTTCAATGCAGTAAATGATAACAATGAGGAAGCTGTATTTGCGATTCAATCAGCAATGAATACAGGATCTACGAATAACGCAAATGGTTTCGATGACTTGAACTACCCATACAATACGGGTGCTGATGGTCCAGGTAACTGCTGCGGATTCTTCCAGCCTTCTTTCTCAATGGCAAACGCATACCGTACAGTGGGTGGTTTACCTATCTTAACTGAAACGGCAGGTGCTCCAGATTATAACTTAGCTGCTAACGCTGTTAAGCATGATTATGGTCTTAATTCAAAGGATCCATTTACAGAAGATGCAGGTCCATTAGATCCACGTATTGACCACACTATTGGTCGTCGTGGTATCCAATACTTAGACTGGATCGAGCACCCAGGTGCTAACTGGATTCGTAAGCAGGATTATGCAGGTCCGTATTCACCTAAGAAATATGTGTACTACAAGTCTCAAGAAAACTCTTTAACTGATGGTTCTTCATGGACTCGTGGTTATGCTACGATGAACTACAATATCATGCGTTTTGCGGATGTATTGTTAATGGCTGCTGAAGCAGAAATCGAAGCTGGTTCATTAGCTAAAGCTTTAGAATACGTAAACCTTGTTCGTGCTCGTGCAGCTAACCCTGCTGGTTTCGTGAAAAAGGGTGGTGTTAATGAAGCTAATTATGAAATCGAGCAATATACGTCTTTTGCTGATAAAGCTGCTGCACAAAAAGCAGTTCGCATGGAGCGTTTATTAGAATTAGCTACTGAAGGTCACCGTTTCTTCGACTTAGTTCGTTGGGGAATCGACGTTCCTACACTTAATGCTTACCTTGCTCATGAGGCTAAGATTTTAGTGACTAAGTTCGGAGGTGCTACTTACCAGGCAACTGATAAGTATTTACCAATTCCTCAGCAACAAATTGATATTCAAGGAACTTCTGTATTGAAGCAAAATCCAGGGTATTAATCAATGCTAAATTCTGTTAAAAAAGGTGGGATATTAATCCCACCTTTTTTATTTTCGCTCTATATTAAAATGGACCTATGCAGCTTTTAAGATTAGTTATTTTTATTGCTTTTTCTTCCTTCGTTTTCTCTTGTAAAAACGCCACTACTTTCGAACTTTTATCTGGTGATGATACCGGTATTCATTTTTCAAATAAGATCACGGAGAATGACTCTCTGACTATTTTGAAGTATGAATACCTATACAATGGAAGTGGTGTAGGTATGGGCGATTTCAATAATGATGGTTTGCTGGATATATTTTTTACGGGCTCTCAAGCGAATGCTTCTTTGTATTTAAATAAAGGAGATATGAAGTTTGAAGAATTAGGTAAATCGGCGGGATTAGATACAAAGAATCGGTGGTGTGCAGGAGTGAGTATTGTAGATATAAATGGGGATGGCTTATTAGACGTTTATGTTTCTGCAACATTGAAAAATGCAGAAAGGGATCGTCAAAATATGTTGTTTGTGAATCAAGGAATTACGGATGGTAAACCGCGTTTTAAAGAAGTAGCTACGGAGTATGGAATTAATGATTCTGGTTACAGTGAGCATGCTGCTTTTTTTGATTATGATCGGGATGGGGATTTGGATTTATATGTTTTGACTGATGTAATTGATGAATTCCCTTCGCTTTATCGTGCCAAAGTTACCGATGGATCCTATCCTAATACAGATCGATTATACCGTAATGACTGGTCGAAAGAAAAGAATCACCCCGTATATACGAATGTTTCCAAAGAGGCTGGAATTACCATTGAAGGCTATGGTCTGGGGATAAATATCTGTGATATAAATCAAGATAATTGGCCTGATATTTATGTGACGAATGACTATGTATCGGATGATATATTGTATATCAATAACCAGGATGGGACCTTCACCGATCAGGCTAAAGCCTATTTTAAGCACACGAGTCTTACGGCGATGGGTAATGATGTCGCGGATATTAATAATGATGGTTTGGCGGATATCGTAGCTTTAGATATGTTGCCTAAAGACAATGAGCGTAAGAAGCAATTAGCGCCTCCTAATAGCTATCAATCCTATCAGAACAGTGATTTATATGGATATACTTACCAGTATATGCGGAATACCTTGCAGCTAAATGCCGGTAAAAAGGCCGACGGATCTCCAATGCCTTTTCAAGAAATTAGTTTGATGGCGGGTGTGGCAGAAACTGAATGGAGCTGGTGTCCTTCTTTAGCTGATTTTGACAATGATGGTTTCCGTGATTTATTGATAACGAATGGTTTTCCGCGCGATGTAACGGACCGTGATTTCATGTTATATAGAGCTAATTCCTCTCGACTAGCGTCAGAGTCCACTTTAATTGAACAAATTCCTATTGTAAAGGTGAATAACTACGCTTTCAAGAATAAAGGAGGTTTACATTTTGAAGATGTGAGTGCTGTTTGGGGTATTCAACGACCGTCTTTCTCGAATGGCGCGTCTTATGGAGATTTGGATAATGACGGAGACTTAGATTATGTAGTGAACAATATTAATGATGAAGCATTTGTGTATAAGAATAATACGGTAGAAACGAATGCGGATAAGGGTCATTATTTGCGCGTAAAAATGGAAGGACGAGGCCAGAATACACAAGGGATTGGGACTCGTATTGAGGGCTTATATGCTGATGGTACGTATTTTTATTATGAAAATTCGCCTTACCGAGGTTATTTGTCTAGTGTCGAAGCAGTGGCTCATATAGGTATGGGGACCAAACAAAAGATAAAGGAATTGCGCATTATTTGGCCAAATGATTCAATGCAGGTAATTACTAATCCGGGTGTAGATAAAGTTGTAAAGGTCACTATTTCAGAGGCAAAGCAACCTTATGTTTCTCTGTACAAGACTCAAGCTCCTTTACTTGTAGATGTTTCAGATCAATTACAATTAACTGATGTGCACAATGAATATGATTTCATTGACTTTAATTACCAAAGTTTGACTCCTTTTAAAATGTCTCAATTAGGTCCTGGTGCTTCAGTTGGGGATGTGAATGGCGATGGTTTAGAGGATTTCTTTTTAGGTGGAGCTAAGTTTTACTCAGGCATTTTCTATCTACAACAGGCTAATGGAAAATTCATGCCTAAATTGTTAGAAGGTTCAGCAGATATAAAATATAAATTAGGGGAGGACTTAGGGTCCTTATTAATCGATATGGACCGTGATGGTGATCTTGATTTATATATTGCTAGGGGTGGGACTGAAAGTCAACTAGGGGATGCAAGTTTTCAAGATGTTGTCTATGTAAATGATGGTAAGGGAAACTTCCGTTTAGCCCCAGCCGCATTACCCGTCTTTACGGAGAGTAATTCTGCTGTAAGGGCAGTTGATTTTGATAAAGACGGCGATTTAGATCTTTATGTTAGTGGACGAAATGTACCCTTCTCCTATCCCAAAGGAACGGCTTCTCGTTTATTACGAAACGATTCAAAAGCAGGGCTGATCAAGTATACGGATGCCACTGCAAAATGGGCACCAGATTTGCTAAAACCGAGCTTAGCTTGTGATGCTGTTTGGACAGATGTTAATAACGATGGCTGGTCAGATTTAGTGGTGGCAGCGGAATTTATGCCGATTCAAATTTATCAAAATCAGAAAGGTCGCTTAGTCAAATTAGAAAACACCGGATTAGAAGAAATGGCGGGTCTTTGGGGATCAGTTGTTAGTGCGGATTTTGATCAAGATGGAGATATTGATATCGTAGCTGGAAACATGGGCAAGAATACCTTGTTAAAGGCTAACGTGAATCAACCTGTTGACTTATTACATGGCGATATTGATGGAAATGGAGTATATGATGTATTTCCTTTCGTGTATTTCCAAAGTGCTGCAGGTACACCTGTTTCTGCTCCTTTGTTTGGGAAAGATGATGTTCATAAGCAGTTAAACTCCACACGTCAGCGATGGGTGTATTACAAAGATTATGGAAAGGTAAATCAAGAAGATTTTTTTACTGAAAAAGAGAAACCTAAGGCTGCAAAATTGTCCATTACTGAGAATGCTTCAGTGTATATCGAGAATAAGGGAGGAGGGAAATTTAAAGCTAAAGAATTGCCTGATATGGCACAATTATCTTCGTTGAATGGAATGCAGGTTTTAGATATTAATGCAGACGGTTATCTGGATATAGTGTATGTAGGGAATAATTTTGCGAACGAGGTAGCGATGGGTCGTTATGATGCGTCGAATGGTGGGGTTTTGCTAGGAAGTGCAATAGGATTTACTTATGCTAAGAATTCGGGCATGTTGGTTCCAGCTGATGCGAAATCCTTAGTCGGGATCCAGGTGGGATCGGACTTAGTTTTTGTAGCTCTTCAGAATCGTGGCCCCATACGTGCATTTAGACCAAGTATTGCTTTCAATAAGGCTAAGGTAGAGGAGGGGAAATCATTTACTTATACCTTAAAGGGGCATAAGCAAATGATCGAATGGAAATACGGGTCGTCTTATTTAAGCCAAAGTGCAATTTCACAATCTTTTGTACCTAAAGGCTCAACGATTAATTGAGTTTTTAAAGATTCGAACTTGTAAGCCAGGTGTTAATTTAATGCCTGGCTTTGTTTTTCCAAATTGGTAATTACCTACAACAATATCTACATCTCCATCTTTATCATAATCTCCGGTATCGAGAGTCATGTATTGTGCGTCCGATGGATTATTAAGGTTACTTGTTTTAAATTGTAAATTCCCTTGGTTTTGGAAGTAGACAAATGACTCATTTTTACCTTTTTCATTTTCTGTAAAGAAGGCAATGGATGCTAAGTCTAAATCCCCATCTTTATCGAAATCTTGTGCTACTGTTTTCGTAGCCCCATAGAGGGGATAGAAGTAGGCTTCTTTGAAATTATTTTTTTGATCATTTAAATAAATGTGGACGCCATGATACGCTTTCTTCGTTATGGAATAGTCTGCATTGTCCCCATTTGAAATGATGATATCATCCGCACCATCCTTGTTCATATCTGCCACTTCCATATAACTACTACCCCAAACCGCATCAAATTGAAGGATAGGTTTCTCTACAAAAGCTCCCATCCCTTTATTAATAAATAAGGAAACACCTTCTCTAGCTTGCGCCATCAGGACAAGTAGGTCAGGTTTTCCATCGCCGGTATAATCTTTGATTATCACATTCCTGGCACCTGCTTGATTTTTTAATAAATGACGTTTCTTTGATCGTCCATCTACCCAAACTAACTGACCCGCTTCGTAACCGTATTCACAAAGTAGAAAATCATTTTCTCCGTCGCCATTAAAGTCTGCTAATTGCATGTCAACTGGTCGCTTTAAGGAGTCAATTAATTTTTCACTCTTATTGTCTGATTTAACTTGTGAGATGCTCCCTAATTTTTGATCGTTAGGATACATTTTGCCTATGTTCACTAAATAAGATTTGCCCTCCACAAAGAATGTTTTAACGTTAGGGCTTGTGGTGCGAATGTTAGAGGTAACTTCTAAATTAGCATTAAGAACAAGAGTCTTGTTTGAATTAAACCCTACCCAAATTTCAGCTTTATCTGGGTGAACTTTAACGGAAGTTACACCCCCACTAAAGGAGGATTTCTGTATAAAGGTTTCTTGCGAAAAATGATATGCATCCGAACTAATACTAATTTTGCTTTTTTGTGGATGAGCTTTTGCGGGTGCATTAGTCACATAATAATCCACGATTGCTTGCCACTCCTCCACGCTCATCTGGGGCGTATCAGGGTAGATATTCAAGGCTACAGCAGATTGGAATTGCTCCTCAGGCATGGTGGTTAATAACTCGAATTTATTGCGCATGCCTAGTCGATAAGACATTTCCACTAACACGTGATCATTCCAAGTCTTTTTGTCTAGTAAATTGGGGTCTGGGAATTTGTGGCAGGAGCTACAATTTTCTTTAGCTAACTCTTCTCCTGTTTTCTTAGAATTACAGGCAAAAGTCAATAAAGCAATAAAAATAAAAGCTATATTTTTCATTCTGGTATGGCGGTTGCGGTTGAGTTAATTAGCGTAGAGTCTCCTCCAATTCCACCTACGCAACTAAAGTCAAAGGCGATGTTTTCAGGTTTTAAAAAAGGCATTTTTTGGTATCCGTCTAAGGCGAGTGACCGATCTGAGTAGACTTTTTCCATGAATTTTGCAAAAGCGGGCATGGCCATTTTAGCCCCTTGACCTAATTGAATATTTCGGAAGTGGATACTCCTGTCATCTCCACCTACCCATACTCCCGTCACTAATTTTTGCGTAACCCCCATAAACCAACCATCAGAGAAGTTAGATGTGGTTCCAGTTTTAGCTCCTATTTCGTTTCCAGCTGCTATTGAACTTCGGTTAAGGCCCTCTGCTGTTCCACCGGGTTCACGAACCGCACCTTGCAGCATGAAGGTCATCAAATAGGCAGTCTCTGGCTTCATCACTGCTTTTGCAGTTGGAGAAAATTCGCGTAAAACGACCCCGTTTTTATCGGTGATTTTTAGAATGATGATCGGGTCGATTTTCTCCCCTCCATTCGCGAAAGTGCTATAAGCAGAAACCTGTTCAAATACAGAAACTTCTGAGGTACCTAAGCAGAGTGAAGGACCTTCGTACAGTGAACTAGTAATACCCGCTTTGTGTGCAAAATCAGCAATTTTACTGGCGCCCAAGGATTTCATCAATTTCGCCGAAATCGTATTAATGGAGCGTCCCATTGCGCGTCTTAGCGTTAAATTCTCATAACTGTATTTGCCATCGGAGTTTTGAGGGGTCCAGGTGTCATTCGTTAGTCCATCCTCTGTCCCAAAAGTTACGGGTTCATCAACATACTTATCACAAGGTGTGGCTATTTCGTTTTCAATGGCAGCACCATAAACGAAAGGCTTGAAGGTAGATCCTGGTTGGCGTTTACTTTGGGCGATATGATCATATTTAAAATACTTGTAGTTAATACCCCCGATCCAGGCTTTGACGTGGCCATTTGTCGGGTCCATCGACATCATACCGATATTTAGGATTCGCTTGTAATAACGCATAGAATCGAGTGGACTCAACGTGGTATCAATGTCTCCATGATACGAGAATACAGTCATTTTAACAGGCCGCTTTAATTCTTCCCAAACCCGCATCTCATCATTATTATAGGCCTCCATCAAATCGCGGTAACGCTGTGTACGTTTCATCGCTGTTGAGATAAAGCCTTTTAGTTCTTGCATTTTCTCATTTACCCAAGGGTTTCTACCAGCCCAATGTTGATTAAATGCGATTTGCTGAGCTTTCATATGCTCTTGCACCGCATCTTGAGCATATTTTTGCATCCTTGAGTCTATAGTCGTATGTATACGTAAGCCGCTTGTATATAGGTTTAATTGTTGATCCTCTGGCCGGTCTTTGTTGATTTCAGCAAGGATACCTAGAATCTCTTTGCGAATCGATTCACGTAAATAGGGTGCTGCTCCCGTATTTTGGTTCTCTACTTTATAACGCAGATTCAAAGGGTCTGCCTTCATCTTTTCGGCATCCTCTTCTGTTAGGTACTCGTATTTAGCTAGTTGGCCTAAAACGGTATTCCGACGAGCAAGAGTCCTTTCCGGTCTGATGCGGGGATCATACAGGGAGGGATTTTGTAGTAAACCGATTAAGGTTGCGGCTTCTGGGTAAGTGACTGTTTGGACATTTTTTTGGAAATAGGTACGGCAGGCTACCTGAATTCCATACGCATTATTCCCAAAACTTACCTCATTCAGATACATTGCCAGGATTTCCTGCTTCGTGTATCTACGTTCTAATTTGATGGCTAAAATCCATTCCTTGATTTTTGCAATGGCCGTTTTTACCCCACCCACCTTCATTAATAATCCCATATAAATGGGGTCATCTTCTCCATACTCTAACGAGCGAGTATGGAATAAATTCTTTGCTAATTGCTGGGAAATGGTACTGCCTCCTCCGGAGGTACCGAAAGAAAAAAATACACGCGCCATGGAACGCACATCTATGCCAGAGTGACTGATGAATCGAGCGTCCTCTGTGGCCATTAGGGTATTGATAAGTATGGGGGAAAGCTCTTCAAATTCAACAGGATTCCTGTTTTCGCGGAAGTATTTCCCTATCTCTTCTCCATCTTCTGAGATTAAAAGAGAGGCTACTTGGCTTTTAGGGTTTTCCAATTCCTGAAGGCTAGGCATACCTCCGAACAACCATAGAAAATTATAATTTACAGCAGTAATAAAAAGGATGATAAATAGGAAGGTGCCTCCAAAAATTTTGTAGGCTAAACTAATTCTATTCACCTTATTTTCTTGCTTTAATTCCATCATTTGTTAATCACCTTTAGCATTTCTGTTGCCTCCTTTAATAGGGGACTCGTAGGGAAAGAAATCATAAACTCTTCTAATAGACGCTTACATTCTGATATTTCGTGCATTCCCGCTTTTGATAACGCCATTAAAAATACGATTTTATCTTCCAATTTACTACCTGGATAGTTTTGCTGAATCAATAGACAGCTATCAAAGCAGGTACTAAACTCTTTTTCTTTAAAACGTTCATAAGCCTCCTCGTATTTTTTCTGAGCTTGTATTTCTTTATTTTCTGATAAGGCCCCATTTTCTAACTTGAGGATCATGGTTTTAAAATAAGAACTTGGGTATCGTTCAAACAAGTTAGATCGATAGCTGGTTTTTATGGCTCCCTCATTACTTAAATACAAAATATAAAGCGCCTCTGCCTCATAGCCCGTGCTAGGGAATTCTGCTAATAATCGCTTCAAAGCAGCGTTTGCTAACTCATTTTCGACTAATTCTAGTCGAGCAAGTTTGCCTAATTTATAAAGAGACTCCTCCTTTATTTTGGCTGCTTTAGCCTTGTCTGCAGCACTTGTTGGAATAGCTTTTAACCAATTTTCCTCCGCTTGATCTTTCGAAATAGTATTCTTTGTAACCGATTTTTCAGTTGAACGATCTACTTCCGTCGATACGATTAGGCTGACGTTTTTGTTTCTACGATTCCAAAAATCTTCTAAAGTTCGATTTCCCCAGCGATTATAAAATTCTATACTTCCCTGAATGCGAGCTTGCACATTGTTAAAGTAAAAATTTTGTTGATCTGGGCTAAAAGGGCGTCGGGTGAAAACGGGGGTTACTTTGACGGGTGCGGTCGTCACCTTTGTACTCGTGTCCTTATTTTGTTGATTTAAAAAAAGTGTATGCAAGGCAGCTGGACTCAATTTTGAAATTCGAAGTAAGGAGTCCTGCAAGGTCATTTGATTAGATAATGAAGAATACGTGCCCCAGGATTTTTTTAATTTTTGCGCTTTTGCATAATCGGGATGGCTGCTAGCAAGGTAGGTTGCAGAACTATCATAGTAACGCGCTGCTAGATCGTAGTCTTTCATTTGTTTGGCAAAAAGACCCCCTAATTGGAAATAGAGCTCCCCTTTATTCGGATTGTTTTCTCCTCCTTTTTCCCAGTTCTCTTTTGCCTTTTTGAAATCTTTTTTGGCATAATAATATTGCCCAATTTTCACATAGATAAATGATAGATTATCCTCATTCTTGGGATCTTTTATCATGTTCTCTAAGGCCGTTATATTGCCTTCCAATTGATGCATAGCTAGGCTGGCCTGAAGTTGCAAATCGTAGCCAGGTTTGTTATTAAGGGTAGTTTTGTAGCTTTCCAAAGCTAAATTGGGTTGATTATTGTCTGAAAACAATTGACCCATAATAAACGAAATACGTGCTTTTTCATCTCCCTTTTTAAGGTATTTTGAAGCTTCTTGAAGAATGGCTACGGCTTTGATGGGCTCATTTAAGAGTTGAAACGAATAAGCTTTTAATAATAAAAATTGCTTTCTTTCATTTGCATTCAAAGGGTTCTCGTTGATGAATTCTTCTATTTTTTCTGCAGCACTAAATTCGCGTTGCTGCAAATAAATTTCATACAAGGCGAGTAACGCCTCAGGTCTAATTTCAAGCGAATTAATATATTTATAGGTTTCAATCGCATTTTTTAAGTCGTATTGATACAAACGACCTTTCCCTATTAACAGGTAAGCATCTACAATAAAATGGGAATTTTGATGGCGATCAATAACCAAAGACGCTTTCCGAATTAATTCTTTAATATCTTTCTCGTTGCTTTGTTTAAAGCTTGAATCCAAAGGAATAATAATGGGTAGGGTGGAGTTATAACTCTCTTTTCGTTGGGAGAATTGTTTTCGCTGCAATTCCTTATCTAATCGAGAGGCTTGCCAAATAGCATTGTACTTCGCATTCACATTGTGAAAGGCAACAGCCATAGGCTTGTTGCTGTATTGAGAACAAGACCAAGTGCTAAGGGCTAGAAATAACAAGACGAGAAGCCTTTGCATACGATTCAAAGAAACAATTTTCAAATTTACGATTTATCTTCCCGAAAATTGGATAATTTTAGTTGAATATGAATTCTTATCAAAAATTCTTGGGTGCCGCTTTTCAGATGCTTGTCACCATTGTGGCGGGGGTGTTTTTAGGGCGCTACCTAGACGTCTATTTTTTGACAGAAAAACCGTGGTTTACGATTATATTCTCGCTAGGATCGATCGCTTTTGCCCTTTTAGCTCTCATTAAAAGTCTTCCTAAATAGGACTCGCAGAAGCCCAGATAATTCCGTATTTTTGTCATTAAATTCTAATTCAATTGTTTACTCAGCGGCGAAATCTCATCTTCTTGTTCTTCGGTATCGTGGGTGCCATATTCATTGGGAAATTATTTTTTCTCCAGGTGATCGATGACACGTATGAAAAGGCCGCCGACAATAATGCGATTCGTAAGATTATTCAGATTCCCTTTCGAGGTGAGGTGTATGATCGTTTTGGTAAATTAATTGTGTACAATACTCCGGTCTACGATTTGTATATGATTCCGCGCAAAGCCGTGGTGAAGGATACAAATCATTTTTGCAAAGTTTTTCGGGTTACGAGAGAATATTTCATTAAAACTACTCAGCGCGCTCGTGCCTATTCACGCGTGAAACCAAGTCTGTTTTTGAAGCATTTGTCTAAAGAAGACTTTGCCAGTGTACAAGATGCGATGGTCGATTTTCCGGGTTTCTTTTTTGAAACCAATGCCTTCCGCACCTACCAATCTCGTTCATTTTCAAATGCCTTAGGTTATGTAGCAGAAATTAGTCCTACGGCTCTTTTAGATCAAAAGGACGATTATTATCGCCAAGGGGATTATGTCGGAATCTCCGGAATCGAATCCTTTTATGAAGAGACTTTACGTGGCCAAAGAGGGGTAAAATATCGGATGGTGAATAGCAATGGGGTGGAGAAAGGGGATTATAAAAATGGGTCCTTAAATATCAATCCGGTCTCCGGAAATAACTTATATACTTCTATCGATCTTGCGATTCAAGAATATGCGGATAGTTTAATGCAGCACAAGGTAGGAAGTTTAGTGGCTATTGAACCCTCGACAGGGGAAATTTTGGCGATGGTTTCAGCGCCTTCCTACGATGCGAGTCAATTAACGGGAAATAATTTCTCGAAATACTACCAGCAGCTAGCCTTGGATCCGATGAAGCCTTTGCTGAATCGTCCACCTTCTGCTTATTACCGGCCAGGTTCCACCTTTAAATTAGTGCAAGCACTAGTGGGCCAACAATTAGGATTTATTGGTCCTGGAACAGTGTTTTCACACGCAGGGGCTCCAGTGAAATGCCATGGCCATGGACCGGTGGATTTGCGTGGAGCGATTCGCGTTTCCTGTAATCCCTATTTCTACCATGCCTTCCGAAAGATGGTTTACGAAAATACGACGGGTGATACCTACGAACGTTCCGCTAAAGGCTTGCAACGTTGGGCAGATCTTGTGGCTAACTTTGGATTTGGACGCAAACTAGGAGTGGATTTAGGAAATGAGAAGAAAGGCATATTACCTAATGTGGAATATTATAATTCCGTTTACAAAGGAGAGAAAATGTGGAAGTTCTCAAATATTTATTCGATCAGTATAGGCGAGGGGGAGATCGTGGTGAGTCCATTAAAGATGGCCAATTTAGCCGCGATTATTGCGAATCGGGGTTGGTATATTCCACCTCACGTAGTTAAGGGAGTTGGACTTCAGAAAACGATTGACCCTTTTTACAAGACACCCGTAAAAGTAGGGGTGGAGGCTAAATATTTTAATGTGGTTATCGACGGAATGGAGGATGCGGTGACGCATGGAACGGTAGAGGCGGATGGTCGAATTCCGGATATTAAGATGGTAGGAAAAACGGGTACTTCTCAAAACCAAAAAGGGAAAGACCACTCGATCTTCATCGCATTTGCTCCACGCGATAATCCGAAAATAGCGATTGCGGTTTTTGTAGAGAATGCGGGTTTTGGGGGATCAGCCGCGGCGCCCATTGCCTCGCTTGTCGTAGAAAAATACTTGAAGCGCAAGGTGGATCGCAAAGCAGTTGAGACTAAGTTTATGAATATGAATTACCTGCCTAATGTGTATAGTGTAACACGAAAAAAGGCAGCCCCAGATTCTACCAAAAAATGACAGATTCAAATCACATACAAGGCCGTATTGACTGGATCACCGTGGGATTCTATATCTTCTTTGTGGGTATGGGCTGGTTGAATATCTATTCAGCTGTCTACAGTCCTGATGCACCCTTGTCCTTTTCAGATCCCGCTTTTTATGATTCCAATGCGGGCAAACAACTCGTTTGGATAGGAACGAGTTTCGTGTTGATCATCTGTATTTTAGTGATTGATTTTCGTTTTTTTGAATCATTTGCACTCTTTATTTACCTGGGTTTATTGCTACTGCTGATTGCTGTGCCTTTTTTAGGGGTAACGATTAATGGCTCTCATTCCTGGTTTAAATTTGGGAGTGTCACGATTCAGCCGGCGGAGTTTGCGAAAACAGCCACGGCTCTTTTGCTCGCCAAATACTTGAATGATCCACTCGTTAATTTGAGTAAATTTCCCTTTCAGTGGAAAGCAGCATTAATCATTGGCATTCCTATGGTATTAATCATTGGCTCGAACGAAACGGGTTCCGCCTTAGTTTTTGCCTCCTTTTTAATTCTATTGTATCGAGAAGGTTTACCAGGTGTTTATCCAGCTCTGTTTATTGGCGGGATCGTCTTGTTTGTCTCTTCCTTACTTGTACCAGCGTGGATAATTTTACTCGTTTTGGTGATTTTAGCGGGACTATTGGTCTTATTTATGCCTATTTACATGCAGCGCGATCCGAAGACCTATTTGCGGCTATCGGGTGCGATAGGCTTAATTATGACACTAGCTTTATTAGTGGATTGGGTGGTGAATAATGTCTTGAAAGAGCACCAAAGAAATAGAATTCGCGTATTAATCGACCCTGGTTTTGACCCCCGTGGATTAGGGTACCAAGTGACACAATCGAAGATTGCGATTGGATCTGGAGGCTTTTGGGGGAAGGGCTTCTTAGGAGGAACACAAACAAAGTTTGATTTTGTACCCGAGCAAAGTACCGATATGGTTTTCTGCACCATTGGGGAGGAGCATGGTTTTGTGGGAGTGATGTTGATGATTATTTTTTTCTTGGGATTTTTGTGGCGATTGATGTATTTAGCGGACTTACAGCGCTCGCGGTTTGCTCGTGCCTATGGTTTTGGATTAGTAGGAATTCTGTTTTTTCACTTTTTAGTTAATATAGGAATGACAATCGGCTTAATGCCTATTATGGGGATTCCGTTGCCATTCTTTTCGTATGGTGGGTCGTCTCTTTGGTCATTCACTATTTTATTATTTATCTTTTTAAAATTGGACTCTCACCGGTCAGATATGCTTTCTCGCTAATATGGAAAATGATAAAATTTCTGGCAAAGCCAAAATGCTCATCGCCGTCGCCGCTCTTGGCTACTTTGTAGATGTATATGATCTGATCTTATTTTCTGTGGTTAGAAATCCCAGTCTCATGAGTCTAGGTCTGAAAGGTGATGAGTTATTGAATCAAGGCCTGAACTTGATGAACATTCAAATGGGTGGAATGCTGCTAGGTGGAATCTTGTGGGGAGTCTATGGGGATAAGAAAGGGCGTAAATCCGTTTTGTTTGGCTCTATTCTCTTGTATTCAGCGGCCAATGCCTTGAATGGTCTAGTAACAGATCTAAACACCTATGCCATTTTACGCTTTATCGCTGGTATAGGTCTAGCAGGTGAACTGGGCGCAGGAATTACCTTAGTGAATGAAACTTTACCTCCATCCAAACGCGGAATTGGTACGCTAATTATTGCAGGAGTGGGCGCGGCGGGTGCTGTTTTTGCGCCCATCATAGCAGGTTTAAGTACTGATCCTGAATGGTGGAGATCTTGCTATTTTATTGGAGGTGGAATGGGATTAGCCTTATTGCTTTTGCGTTTAGGCACCTTTGAATCTTCCATGTATACCGAGATGGATGATAAAGTAGAGCGAGGAAACTTTTTTCAGTTATTTTCGAATGGCGCCACTTTTAAGAAATATATGTATTGTATTCTAATGGGTTTGCCTATCTGGTATATCATCGGAATTCTCGTATTCTCAGCTCCAGAAATTTCTAATATCATCGGCATCGATGGCAAAATAAGTGGAGGCGATGCGATTATGTTTTGCTACATAGGTCTGGCTACCGGGGACTTTGCTGCTGGAGCTCTAAGCCAGTGGTTTAAAAGTAGAGCAAAGGCTGTTTTGACCTATCTTTTCATCGCGGTGGTAATTTGTATCTATTACTTATTTGGGATGTCTAACATCACCACGACGCATGCGTATGTGATGATCACCCTTTTGGGATTCTTTGGGGGCTATTGGGCGGTGTTCTTGACATTCTCTTCCGAACAATTTGGTACAAATGTGCGCATGACGGTGACTACGACGGTGCCTAATTTTGTGCGGGGTGCCTTGATCCCCATCTCCCTATTGTTTAAGTTTTTAATTCCATCCGTCGGCCTGATTCATTCGGCGGCCTATGTAGGCGTGTTATGCTTTTCTTTGGCCATCTATTCTGTCATTCAGTTGAAAGAAACGTTTGGTAAATCACTAGACTACACGGAATAATGGCGCTCATCTCGAAGAAGAAAAATCTCTATCGGATTAATCAGCAGCTGCGCCGGTATCTGCACAAGTACAACCGTGAGCACGTGATGAATATTAGTTATACGGATCTTTTGCGTTACGATAACGCGATTGTGCTGTATGATAAAAATGAGGTAGATACGCTTTGGGAGACAGTATTTTATTCTCCAGGCGATCAAGAGGAGGTCTATGAGGCCTTAAAGCAGATCTATGCGGATTTAAAGACGGACGGGAATGAAGAGGTGATTAAGCACCTTGTGATCGACCGGGTGGATTATTGTACCTATGGGAATACACATCCATTTCGGATCCGGATCGTGAATCGGGTGAATGATAACTTTGATTATTTCTACATCAAAATTGCGGATGCTTCGCGTGTGTATGGGCTAGAATTAGAGCATATTTTATCACCAAATCGCATCAATTACGTCACTCACGACAATACACTCGTCGAGGAGCATATCGCCGGAGTACCTGGAGATGCCTTTTTAAAGCAGGATTTAGAGTTCAATTTAGAGTCTCCTATCCGTCTTGCGAAAGAATTTGTGAAGTTCAATGAGCGCTGTCTCGTTCAATTACTGGGAGACATGCACAGTGCGAATTTTGTGGTGATTACGACCCCCGATTTCGAAGAGATCTATTACCGTATTCGTCCGATTGACTTTGATCAGCAATGTTATGAAGGCAAGAAAACCGTGTATTTGCCGCAGTATTTCAAGCAAAATAATGCCCTCATTGAGCTGGGAATGAAGTATATGACGCCGGAATCGGTTTGGCAATACCAAATCGAAGAGCGCTCGATGATTTCCTCTCGTTTAAAGTCAGAGAGCCAACGGGTATATGATTTGATGAATGTGATGGCAAAGGATGAGATTGCGCCACCAGAGAATATAGAACAATTAAAGACAGAACTGGCAAAACACTACGAGGATAATCGTTTTTTGAATTGCCAAACGATGGGAGAAATAGTTTGGTTAAGTCTTGAGTTAGTGATGCGTCACTAATTATTTCTTAAAAATCGACCACATCATCAGTCCATATCCCATCATATAACACAAACCACCGATGGGAGCAATTGCTCCGAAAATGGACATGTTTGTTATACAGATTAAATAAAGAGATCCCGGGAAGATAATGCTTCCTGCGAATTGAAAATAGGCGGCAGACTTTAAGTGTTTATTGCTGAAATTCATCTGCCATACCCCTAGAATCAAAAGGGCGAATCCCCCATACATTTGGTAGCGCGCTGCCGTTTCAAAGGTCTCTAGGCGATTAATTTCGCGTAAATAGTCCTTCCAGGCGTGTGCCCCAAAGGCCCCAATCGCCACCGACAATCCCGCTATCAGCGATCCAGTAAAGAGAGCAAATTTTTTCATGTTAAGGCTATAAAAAAAGGCCTTGATCTCAAGGCCTTTTGATTAAGATGCTAAAGAAACTTTTAAGTCGTTCAGCTTCCGTTTGATCGAATCATCGATCTGTTGGTCGCCTACTTTCAAAATGAAACCACCGATTAGGCTTTCATCAATTTGTTCGATTAATTCTACTTCTTTACCGGTATACTCTTTAACGATTTTCGATACGGTTGCTTTTTGATCAGCTGTTAAGCTAGAAGCAGTAGTAACGGTCGCTTTTTGTATTCCTTTATAATCCGTGTACATCGAAATAAACTCTTTAGCGACAGCAGGAAGAATTTTTTCGCGGTTCTTGTTCGTGATAATTACGAAGATACCGTAGGTAACAGGATTAAACTTATCCTTGAATAACTTCGCAAGGATGGCTAATTTGGTGTAATGCTTTATGATTGGGCTCTTTAGCGCTAGTACTAATTCATAACTGGCATCGCAAGTATCTGCGAAGTCAATCATATCCTTAGCTACAGCCTCTACCGCGTTCTTCTCGATCGCGAAGTCTAGCAAGGATTTAGCGTAACGGTGAGCTACAATTAATTCTGACATGGTCTATTCGATTAAGATAATTTAACGTCAGCCATCCACTCAGAAACTAATTTTTCTTGAGCTGATTTGTCTTTTAACTGGCTTTTTAACACTTTCTCCGCTAAATCTAACGAAAGAGTCGCTGCTTCCTTACGGATTGCTGCAACAGCACTAGCTTTCTCTTGTTCGAATGCCACGCGAGCTTTTTCGATTTCTTGATTAGCGGCTGTTTGCGCGTCTAACTTCGCTTGAGAAATCATCGCATCTGATGCTTCTTTCGCTTGTTTGATTAATGCATCACGTTCAGCACGTGCTGAAGCGATTAATTGCTCATTACCTGCTTTCAACTCGGCCATTTCAGCACGTGTTGTTTCTGATAATTTGATCGCCTCGTCGATCGATTGCTCGCGCTCAGCTAATGATTGAATGATGGGTTTCCAAGCAAATTTGGCTAAAAGGAAGAATAAAACTCCAAAGACAAGTAATTGCCAAAAAATAAGTCCAAAGTCTGGGGTGATTAACTCCATAATATTTTTAATTTATTGTAAATCGTGTTAAAAACGCAATTTGGCACCTAATGTAAACCAAATTGCGTTTTAAATGGGGTAGAATCAAATGCAAAGGCTAACCCTTTGGAGATTCTGATTGGTCTCTTATTTCAAAGTAACCAATAAACAAATTACAGCAGCGAATAACGCAACCGCCTCAACGAAGGCAGCAACGATCAACATCGCACCCTGAATTTTTCCAGATGCTTCTGGTTGGCGAGCGATAGCTTCCATTGCAGAACCACCGATACGGCCGATACCAACTCCAGCTCCTAAAGCAGCTAAACCAGCACCAATACCTGCAAGACCAAGACCTACAGAAACTTCTAATAAAATCGATAAAATAGACATACGATTTGGGTTTATATAATAAAAAAAAATTTACAAATTAATGGTGATGCTCTTCTACCGCCGAACCGATATAGTTCGATACTAACATTGTAAAGATGAAAGCTTGGATGAAGGCAACAATTAGCTCGATTACGTTCATGAAAAGCGAGAAAGGGACTACAGCGAGTCCTAAAGCCGCATTTTCAAAAATGAAAATCAAGGATACTAAACTTAATAAAATGATGTGACCTGCCGTGATATTCGCGAACAAACGAACCATTAACGAGAACGGTTTCATGAATACACCCACAATTTCTACCGGAGTCAAGATAATTAACATCCACTTAGGCACACCTGGCATTGCAAAGATGTGAGTCCAATACGTAGAGCGGCCATTTACGTTAGTGACAATGAATGCGATGATAGCTAGAACCAGCGTTACGGCGATATTTCCTGTCACGTTTGCTCCTCCTGGAATTAAGCCTAACATGTTATTAAACCAAATAAAGAAGAAGATCGTCAACAAATACGGCATAAAACGACGGTAATGCTTCTCGCCAATGTTATTTTTTGCAATCTCATCACGAACAAAAATGATGATAGGCTCGAACATCGATTGTAATCCTGAAGGAGCTTTGTGTGGATTATCTTGGTATTTTTTTCCAATACCGATGAAGATAGTTAACAATAAAACAGCTGAAATCAATAAAGAGGCTACGTTTTTCGTGATTGAAATGTCGTAAACTTTCTCGCCATTCTCCGCGTGAATTTTTCCGTGCTCTAAAACGAAACCATTATAAGGAATCTCTTCATGGTGCTCGTTTTTGAAATTAGAAGATGAAAAAACCTGTAGACCTGCTGATGCTGTGTAAACAATACAAGGTAAAGGTAAAGTAGCATGAAAATGACCTACTGTGAAGAAGTGCCATTCGTGTTCATCTGCAATGTGGTGAAGAATTAATTTACCTGGATCGAATTTCTCTGATTTAGCCTCAGCTGGAGCAGCTGTTTCTTTCACCTCAGAAGTAGGAGCAGCAGCGGGTTCATTTGCGAACGCTGACAAGCTAATAAAACTGAACAATAGCCCTAGTAGGATATTCGAAAAGTACATTTTTTGTATTGAAGTCTTAACCTGCATCTGAAATATTAATCTTGCTATTTTCTAAAAACGTCGCAAGTTACGAAGCAAACCAAAAATTTCAAAATTTGTGCAACATAAATAGAGTACAAAAAAGTTGCTGGCGAACAAGACCATGTTTGGGGTGTGGATATAGGCGAAATATCCAATGAAAACGACGCTTAAAATAAATCGAATCGAGAGGGTAAGCATTTGAAATGGAATGTATTTCTCTCCGTTGTTTTTCGAACCAAGATTAGCGAGATTAAAAGTCAAATACGTTTGGAAAAGAAGAAAGACATAGATGAATTTCAGCTCAGGATGAAGGTAAGTTTGGAAGTTCGTTTGCACCAAAGCATATAATATGCCTCCTAAAACTCCATAAAAAATTGCCATTTTTAACATTAGGCAAATATCGTCAGAAAGGAATTAATGGGCAAAGTTTTTGGAAAAAAGCGATTTCGGCTGTTACTTGCAGTCACAAATCAAAAAGCCTCGCTTGTTGATTTATAAAGAAGAAGGGAGAGACTAGGCTCAATGAACTTCTGGCAACCCGTCTGCAAATGTAGACCCCGGTGCTAATTCCTACCCCAGGCGGTGCCTGTTTAGGGAAATATAAACCATTTTGTGCATGCAAGCTGAGTTCCATCATTTTCATTCCGCGTCCCCATTTGCCCTTGAATTAGGGGGTGAATTACCTGCTTTAGATTTGGCTTACCAAACCTGGGGCAAACTCAACGCTAAAAAGGATAATGTCGTGTGGATTTGCCACGCCTTCACCGGAAGTCATGATGTGGCGGAGTGGTGGCAGGGACTAGTGGGCCCGGGGAAATTGTTCAATCCAGAGAACAATTTAATCGTCTGTGTCAATATTTTAGGCTCCCATTATGGTTCGTCTGGCCCCTTAACGGTGGATCCTAGAACTGGTAAGCCCTATTTTCATTCCTTCCCAGATGTGACGATACGTGACGTGGTCTCAAGTTTTGAGATTTTGCGCAAAGAATTAAAAATCAATCGCATTAAAACCTGCATCGGTGGTTCTCTAGGTGGTCAACAAGCTGTGGAATGGGCAATTATGAATCCAGGCTTGATTGAAAACTTGATTTTAGTGGCAACAAATGCGATTCATTCGCCTTGGGGTATTGCCTTTAATGAGTCCCAAAGAATGGCCATCGAAGTCGATCCTTCGTGGAAAGAATCGCAACCTAGAGCCGGTTTAGAGGGAATGAAGGCTGCTCGTGCGACCGCCCTAATCTCCTACCGTAATTACGAAACGTACCTAATTACCCAAGCCAGAAAGGAGAATTCCTATGGTTCATCTTTGCGTGCGGTTTCCTACCAGCGCTACCAAGGCGAAAAATTAGCCCAACGTTTTAATGCCTTTTCGTATTTCCAATTATCGAAGATGATGGATACGCAAGATGTGGGCCGAAATCGCGGTGGTGCTATCGCCGCATTGAAATTGATTCAGTCCAAAACGCTCGTTATCGGCATTAAATCCGATGCCTTGTTCCCCATTGTAGAGCAAGAGTTTTTAGCCAAATACATTCCTGGTGCCTCTTTCCAGGTCATCGATTCCTTGTACGGACACGATGGATTCTTAATTGAAAGTGGATTAATGACCAAAGCCGTACGTTTATGGCAGAAATTACAGCGCCTTGAGGTAAATCCGATGGCCGATTTCTTCCAAGCCTTAGAAGCAAAACTCACATCCCATGAAATTTCACAATAAAGTTGTCTGGATTACGGGCGCATCGTCCGGAATCGGAGAGGCGCTAGCCTACGCTTTTGCGGCAGAAGGAGCGCAATTAGTCTTGTCTGCTCGTCGAGAGGAAGAATTGCAGCGAGTGGCGAAAGCGTGTGGGAATGCGTATGTACTTCCTTTTGATATGCTTTCGGTATCAGAACACGCGGATCGCGTGCAGGATGTGATGAATACCTATGGCCGCATCGATTACTTAATATTAAATGCCGGGGTTTCTCAGCGCTCTTTTGTGAAAGACACTACATTCGATGTATATCGCCGACTTTTTGAGGTGAATTTCTTTTCGATTGTTTCTCTTACGCAGGCCGTTTTACCTGTCTTTACCGCTCAACAATCGGGTGTTTTCGTTCCGATTGCCTCCGTGGCGGGTCGGATTTCTACTCCGCGCAGAGCCGCTTATGGTGCGACAAAACACGCTTTGATTGGATTCTTTGATTCGGTTCGGGCGGAAGTTTTCAATGATGGGATACGCGTGACCACGATTTTGCCGGGTTACATCAAGACGAATATTTCCCTTCACGCGATGAATGAGAAAGGGGAGGCTTACGGAAAGATGGATCCGAATCAGGCCAAAGGCTTAGATCCCAACTTCACCGCACAGAAAATACTTCAAGCTGTTCTAGCAGGCAAAAACGAATTCTTCGTAGGTGGATTCCTCGAAGGTTTTGGCCTTTTCATGAAGCGCTTCTTTCCTTCGATCGTTCCTTTTATGTTACGGAAGATTAAGAATACGTAGTCTTTTTCTCACTAAAGAAGAAGACGAAAAGAAGTAATACCACACCTGCAATGGCAGCTGGAACCATCCAAACCGCTTGCCAATTCTTCACGTCATTCACCGTGTAATAATCAAGAACGATGCCCGAGAGCTTCGAGCCGATGCCCATTCCGATTCCATAGGTCGCAAAGGTGATTAGGCCTTGAGCTGAGTTTTTGATTTTCTCACCCGCTTTTTGGTCTGTATAAATCTGACCCGTCACAAAGAAGAAATCGTAACATACTCCGTGTAAGATAATCCCGATGTACAAAATCCATTCGCTCGAGATTCCATCTCCATAGCCGAAACACAAGAAACGGACAATCCAGGCCACTAGACCTACCACGAGCATCTTTTTCACTCCTAATCTTGTGAAAGCGATGGGAATTAATAGCATAAATATCACCTCGGAAGCCTGCCCTAAAGACATTTTATTCTCCACGTTGCTCATGTGCGAATCCGTTAACGAGGGATTTGCCATGGCATAATAGAAGGAGAGTGGAATACAGATCAAGATGGAAGAAATGAAGAAGATCAAGAACGAACGGTCTTTAAACAATTTTAAGGCATCTAGGCCTAAAATTTGGGCAACTGACGCATTTTTATCGCCTTTCGGAGGAGTATCAGGAAGCGTAAAAGAATAGATTCCTAATAAGAATGACGTGTACATCGCAATTTCAAAGATGGCCACCTTGTCTCCCAGCGCATAAAATCCAATAATATTTGTCACCACAATCCAAGCAATGGTTCCGGTCACCCGAATGCTCGGAAATTCTTTCTCTGGATTGGACATTTGGTTCATGGCGATGGAATTCGACAAGGCCAGATTAGGGGCAAAAAAAAGCGTATAAGCTAAAATAAACCAGAAAAATACCTCTGGATCACGTTCTAAGCTAAGGAAGTAAAGAATGACACCTCCCAAAATATTCAAAAAGCCCATCACTTTTTGGGCAGAAAAAAAGCGGTCAGAAATGAGGCCCACAAAGAAGGGGGCGAAGATAGATGCAATAGCGAAGGTCGTGTAGGCATTACCCACTTGATCGCCCGTAGCGTGTAAATTGTCTAGTAAGTATTTGCTCATTTGCCCATACCAAGCTCCCCAACCGAAGAACATCAGGAACATCATGGACATGAGTTGGAACTTTACGCTATTTTTCATTTTTTGTAGGTTTAGATGGTCCAAAAATACAAATTTGTCTGATATTTAAAATTTTCCGAAAATATATTTTTAAGGCATAATCTCTATTTTGATATACTTATTTTCCGCAATTCTGCATTTTTTTTCAGACTTAGGTGTGTTTTTGAATCGGGTTTTCGTAAATATTACAAAAATCTCATTTTATCCCCCTAAAACACAACTTGCAATCATTCCTAAGAGACGAGCTAATAATTTGATAATCAGTATTATTTATTGTTTTTTTGGCTGTTGAATTACATTCAGCGAATAAATATATGTTCGGAATCTTATTAATATCAGCTCGGCCTACCGGCGAATTTCACGGATCGATGCCCTTGTTCTTGGGTGCGTTCACGTTGATTTCTGTGGTATTAATTGGTTTTGGATTTATCCTTTTCAAAAAGCGCAAGCAGTGGATTCACAATTCGAAGATGACCTACGGTAAAATCGTTGAAATCTCGAAGCGCTACTCTCGCGATGACCATAGCGGTCGCTTCCCTATTTATTTTCCGATCGTCTCTTACTACGTCAATGGATTAGAATTTAGACGTGAAGCGGATAAAGGTTTGGCCAAAACCTGCGAAATCGGACAAGAAATCCCCGTTCGTTACTTATCTGAGAATCCTTACGAGGCCTCTTTAGCTGAAAATACCGTACCCGGATTAAATCCATCTATCTTCTTTGCGATGGGTCTTCTAATGCTTGCAAGTTCAGTCATTCTGTTAATCCTGAAGGCATAATTTTATTTTTCCGTCGCTTTAAGTAAATTAGTTCCAAAATCTAGGACTATGGAAACCCCTGTTAAAGAAAAAGAGCAATTCAGAAATTACGATCAAGGTGATATCACCGCTGCTGTAAAAGAACACTACCGCAAGATGCGCTCTCGCCAAACATACGAATACGTTCAACGTATGAAGGCTAAATACCTGACTTTCGAACGTCCTATGGACCTTTGGGAAATGATGGAGCGCTTAAACGTCCTTATCGACGTTTCCGATCCAGATTTAAATCTCCCTAACATCATTCACCTCTTGCAATCTGCCGAAGGCATGCGTGCTGACAATCGCCCCGACTGGATGCAATTAGTCGGTCTAATTCACGACCTTGGAAAAGCCATGTACCTTTTCGGATCTGATGAAGACGGCACCTCGCAAGCAGAGCAATGGGGCCTAGTGGGCGACGTATTCGTTGTAGGTTGTAAACTACCCGACTCTTGTGTATACCCAGAGTTCAACGCATTAAATCCGGACATGCAAGACCCTCGTTACAATACCGAATTAGGTATTTACGAAGCGGGCTGCGGTTTAGATAATGTCCACCTTGCTTGGGGACATGATGAATATTTATTCCAAGTATTATCTAATCACAAAGCAAACACCATCCCAGAAGCTGGAATGGCCATGATTCGCTACCACTCTTTCTATCCATGGCACTCAGGAGGTAGCTACAAAGCCTTATTGAACGAGAAAGACGCTCAATACCTCGAGTGGATTCGCGATTTCAATCAATATGATTTGTATACCAAATCACCTGTAGTTCCGGTTTATGAGGAATTGAAGGAGTATTATAAGCCGATTGCGGAGAAATATCTTGGTAAAGGTCCTATTTATTGGTAGTATAGTTTAGGCTCCTAGAAAACGGCGCGAGCACATGTTTTCCGCGGAGCCTAAACTATACTAATCAATTAAAAATAGACACTTATCTTCAATTCTCGATGAGGCAAAAAATTAAATGCTCCTAGAAAACGGCACAAGTACATGTTTTCTTCGAAGCAATTTATTTTTATTCTCTTTCAAGAGATTATTTGTAGTATCGGGTCCAAAAATTCCACTAACATGCAGAGATAAAATAGTGTAGGGGTTCCGAAAACATGTGCTCGCGGTATAAAACAAAATGCCCCTTGAAAATGGCGCGAGCACATATTTTCTGCGGAGCATTTTGTTTTATTCTCTTTTTAGGGATAATTTTTCTTCTCCCCGCTACAAAACATGTGCTCGCGTCACAAAAAAAAGTGCTCCTAGAAAATGTCACAAGCGAATATTTTCTGCGGAGCACTTTATTTTTATTCTCTTTCAGATAAAACTTACAGGGCTTCCGAAAATATTTGCTTGCAACATTTTAAGAAGCCCTGTAAGATTTATCACCATCCATCATCCTTCTTCGGCTTCACCGCCGCCGCATTCGGCTTCTTCGCTGCTGGTGCAGGAGCAGCTTTGGTGGCTCCACTTTTTGTACTTTGGCTACTTGCGACCGAAACGTCTAAACCTACGCGACTATAGACGCGACAAACGATTTTCCAGTCTTCGTTGATCTTCATTAAACTTAACAGGTCAATGTATTTAAAGTCATCGAACTTGAATTCCACCGTTGCGACTGCTGAAGTTCCTGCGTAAGAATAGTTTACAAGTGATCCGGTTGCTTTTGCTCCACCTGCAGGCATACCTGCAATAAATCTTTTTAATGGGGTGTCAGCAATTTTTCCCGTGGATGTGTTCAGGTTTCTAAGTAAGGCATTGCTTGCAAAAGCACGTCCTAAGCTAGCTGTATCTCCTTTAGTGAAACCTTCTGTGTAAGAATTGATGGCAGATTTGATCCCTTCATCTTCTGATTGAGCGAATGTGGTTAAACCCACAAGGCAAAAAAGTGCAACAAATACGTTTTTCATGGTGTGTTTATTTAGTTTCCTCCTGTAGCTTCGGTCTCAGCTGGGAGATTTTCTCCTTTTAAGAAGTACTTTGCCTTTTCAGGATACAAAATGGATTGTACGATATTGACTTTGGCCAAAGAATGATTCGCCATATTACCCAGAATAATAATGGCTGAATTGTCTTTTTGATTATGCAAATAATAGTTTTTAAACCCATGCCACCAACCAGTATGGTAGGTTAGCCATTCGCCATTTTCTAATTGCTTCAGACGCCAACCTAATCCGTAGTTTGTCGTTAAAACTTTCGGCTTTGTGTGCTGCGGGGTGAATGCCTCAGCTAAAGAACTTAATTTGACCACGGTTTCTGAATTCAGTGCCTGATCCCAAAGAAACATATCCTCCACCGTGGAATAGATTCCTTTATCACCAGTTACTCCATCTAAGTGATCGAATCCAACTACTGCAAGCCCGGAACGCTTAGGTTGATAACCGGTAGCGGAATTTTTTAATAATTCAGGATGCTGTGGATCATAGACAAAAGACTCGTTCATGCCCGCTGGTGTAAAGATATTTTCTTTCACGTATTCTCTGAAACCTTTACCACTTATACGCTCTACGATGTAGGCAAGTAAGATGTAATTGGTATTGTTATAGTGAAATTGGCGATTCGGGTGGTAATCGATGCCTGGTTTAATCTTGATAAATAGTTCAACGACTTTAGCATTTGTTAAGGGAGCTTTCTTGTCATAATATTTATCTAAACAATAAGCATAATTAGCAAGTCCAGATTTGTGAGTCAATAAGCTGCGGATGGTGATGCTGGAATCGTATGGAAAGCCTGGGATGTGTTGTTCCACGCGATCATCCAGCTTCAGTTTTCCTTGTTCCATTAATTGCAGAATAGAGACCGCGGTAAATTGCTTAGAAACGGAGGCTAATTGAAAGGGTGTTCTTGTATTTAGCTGTGCTTTTGTGAAGTTATTAGCAATGCCAAAAGCTCTTTTGTAAATAATTTTACCGTATTGAGCGACTAGGACGGTTCCATTAAAACCGGTATTTTTTTGAAGTGCTTTAAAGAAGGTGTCTAATTTAATCGCTTTTTGTTGGGCAACCTTAGGGTCAAATAAACGAGCAAGGCTGTCATTTCTCTTTTCTACTGGACTGTTTTTGGCAAAAAAATGACCAGGGATATTATTGCAGGAGGCCATACAGAATAAGGATGCCAAAATACCAAGAGCCAGTGACCTACGATTCATATGCGAAATTGCGAAATGTATTTATTAAATTTAAAAGCAATTTAATCAGAAAAGGCCTAAATACAAACCCTATGCTGCAGCGGATAGTTGTTTTCTTTTTTCTTGTCCTTATCCGAATTTACCAGGTGATGATTTCCCCTTTTCTACCTAATTCTTGTCGCTATACACCTACCTGTTCAACCTATGCAAAAGAGGCTCTCCAAAAGCACGGCTTATGGGAAGGGTTACGACTCACCTTCAAGCGAATTTCTAGTTGCCATCCTTGGGGTGGAAGCGGGCATGATCCGGTGCCTTGACTTAATTGCTAAACAGTGTAGCACTGTCTTAATTGTATTATTCTAATTTTACCCTCTAGTATTTTTGGCAATAGAATGCCGAAAAAAAACTGATTTTTTTTTGAAAAAATTTTCTATTGAAAAAATGCAATCGATTTGAAGCTGTATTGGCGGTTTTGCATCCGATTTGCTCTTGAAATAGGGTCTCTATTCAAAATAGGCTAACAATTATATTATTTCTATATTCTATACTACACTGTGCTAGTTGTAAAGAAAATCTAACTTTTGTACAATTTAATTGCCTGAGGTCATTGATTCATTATCTTAATTCATTTTTTTATTCAATTTATTCTTACTTTTTTTGTGTCGGTTTTGAAATTACTCATAGAATGTAAACGATTACATGGGCATTTCGAAAGGCAAAAGCCTAAAGAATCCAGTCTTCTAATATAGTATAGGAATAAGATCAAAGCCTACAAGAATCATTAATTATTTTTAACCTTTAATTTTTCACTTATGATTCATTCTTACAAAAGAGTGGGTCGCCTTGTGCGATCGAGTGTTAGTAACCTAGGCTTTAAACAAGCATTTAGTGTTGCTGTGGCACTAGTAATTTCCTTGGGTGCTTTTGCTCAAGATGTGGTTTCCGGGAAAGTAACTGATGCCAAAGATGGCTCAGCTATTCCTGGTGTTTCTGTCACTGTAAAAGGCACAACGAAAGGTGCTCAAACTGACATTAATGGTACTTACAAAGTAAATGCAGGAAGTGGAAGCACTTTAGTATTCACTTTTGTAGGTTATACTAAAAAAGAAGTTAAGGCTACAGGTTCTGTAGTTAACGTTTCTTTACTTGCTGACAATCAATCTTTAGAAGAGGTTGTGGTAGTAGGTTACGGTACACAAAAGCGTAAAGAGATTTCTGGAACTGTTACAAGTTTAGGATCTCGTGATTTCAACGCGGGTGTTGTGACTAACCCATTAGCAGCTGCTCAAGGTAAGGTTGCAGGTTTAGTAATCACTCAGTCTTCTGGTGATCCCAATGCTCGTCCAACAGTACGTTTACGTGGTACAGGTTCATTGAACGCAGGTTCTGAGCCATTATATGTAATTGATGGTGTGATTGGTGCTCCTATCGAAAACGTTGCTCCAGAAGATATCTTGTCTATGGATGTGTTACGTGATGCATCTTCTGCAGCTATCTACGGTTCTCGTGGTGCGAATGGTGTTATCTTAATTAACACGAAGCGTGGTAAGGCAGGTGCTCCTACAGTTGATTATTCAGCTTATGTAGGTTCTGAGTCTATCTCTCAACGTCCAGAGTTATTAAATGGCGCTGAATTCCGTGCTGCTGCTAAGAAATACAATCAAACATTTGATGACAACGGTGCTAACACAGATTGGTTAGATGTAATCACTCGTACTGCGCTTACTCAAAACCACAACGTAGGTGTTTCTGGTGGTTCAGAGAACTTATCATACCGTGCTTCAGTAGGTTATTTAGACCAAACTGGTACATTGATCGGTTCAGGAAAAGATCGTTTAACGGGTCGTTTGAACTTAGATGCAAAAGCATTAGATGGTAAATTGTTGATGAAATTCAACATGTCTGCTATGCAAACAAACGGAACATTCTCGGATAACCGCGCAATCGGTTTTGCAATGAACATGCGTCCAACGGATCCAGTTTACGCAAAAGATGGAAACTACTTCCAGATTCCAGGTACATTTGCAAACTTTAACCCATTAGCAGCTTTAGAGAAGAAAACGAATACACAACGTTTACAAGATTTCTTATTTAATGCTTCTGCGGGTTACACAATCCTAGATGGTTTAGTATTTAATGTTTCAGGTACATTACGTACTCAAAACGCAAACAATTCTTATTTTGCTGCTACTACTCCAGGTAACTTATTATCAACTGTGGGTGGTAACCAAGCTTCTCGTTCATTAAATGCTACAACTGACAGACAATTAGAAGCTACATTGAATTGGACTAAGAAACTATCTGATGTATCTACTTTGACATTATTAGGAGGTTATACTTACCAAGACGTTGTTAATGACGGTTTCGGTGCTTCTAATAACAACTTCTTAACAGATAACTTTGGTGCTAACAACCTTGGTTCTGGTTTAGGTATTCGTGCGAATCCAAACTTATTGTTTTCATACAAAAATGAATACAAATTGGTTTCATTCTTAGCACGTGGTCAATACTCATTAATGAACAAGTATTTCGCAACTGTTAACGTGCGTCGTGACGGTTCTACTAAATTCGGAGATAACAATAAATGGGGTATATTCCCATCAGTTTCTGTGGGTTGGTCATTATCTGAGGAGGCTTTCTTAAAAGGAAATACAACAATCGACAACTTGAAGCTTCGCGTTTCTTGGGGTAGAACTGGTAACTCAGAAGGTATTCGTCCGTTGTTATCTAAATCATTCTACGGTCCATCTGGATCATACTATGATGGTGCTGCTGATGACTTCTTGCCATCTTATGCGGTACAATCTAACCCGAACCCTAACTTGAAGTGGGAGGTTAACGAAAACTACGGTGCTGGTATTGACTTCTCTATCTTGAAAGGTAAATTAACAGGATCATTAGACTGGTATACTCGTCAAACAAATGATTTATTATACACTGTTAATGCTCCACAAGAGAAAGGATATGTATATCCAACTATCTTAGCGAACATCGGTTCGATGCAAAACCGTGGTATTGAAATCTCGGCTACTTACCAGTGGTTAGATACACAAGATTGGTCAATTAGCTCTACATTCGCTGGTTCATTCAACCAAAACGAATTGATCTCATTGAAAAACGATGAGTTCGCAGCAGCTGATCAAGTATTCTTATCGACTACTTTAGGTAGCTTCATCCGTGGTACATCAGCGGTAAACTTCTCAGTTTTACAAGCTGGTCAGCCAGTAGGTGTATTCTACGGTGCTAAAATTGCAAAAATCGAAAACGGACGTTATGTATTCCAAGACCTTAACGGTGATGGTACAGTAGATCCTAACGCGAAAGACCGTACTTACTTAGGTGATCCTAATCCTAAATTTGTAGGTGGATTAACAACTAACGTACGTTACAAAGCGTTTGATTTACAATTCCAGTTTACAGGAAACGCTGGAGCTAAGATCGTTAACACGAACAACTTATTGTTAGGTCGTCAAGATGGTCGTTTAGCTGAGTCTAACGCATTGAAAACTGCTGCTACGTCTATCATCAATGATGAGCGTACAATCCCTATGGATTACTACGTGGAGTCAGGCGATCATATTCGTTTAAACAACGCTTCTTTAGGATACACATTACCAGTTAAAGGTGTATTCAAGAGAGCTCGTATTTATGTAGCTGGTAACAACTTATTGTTGTTCACTAACTACTCAGGTGTAGATCCTGAAGTTAGCCAAAACCTAGCTATTGGTTCTGCTGCTCCAGGTATCGATGTTCGTGAGACATATTACAAGACTCGTGCATTTACTGCGGGAATTAACTTGTCTTTCTAAACAAAATGCCACAACTATTAGTTATATATCTTAATTAATAAATAATTAAAAAAATGAAAAAATATATCTATAAAGTACTTTCAGTAGGTGTTTTCGCTTCGTTAGCCCTATCGTCTTGTACAGATTTAACGGAGCCAGTTTATGATTCGATCCCAGCTGATCAATTCTTGAAAACTGATGCTCAAATTTCAGCGGCACTAGGACCTGCTTATGGTGGTCTTCGTGGTATCACATGGGATTGGTTTAATCCTAGTGAAGCATCTTCGGATGAGTTAATTGTTCCTACGCGTGGTGGTGACTGGTTTGATGGTGGTGACTGGTTAGCTTACTCTCGTCACACATGGACTCCACAACACGGACCTATCAACGGTATGTGGGGATTCATCTTTGGTAACATCTCTCAGGTGAACCAATTGATCCCAGTGGTTAAGTCGAATCAAAAAGCGGTAGATGAGTTACGTGCTGTACGTGCTATCTATTACTTCATGGCGGTGGATGCATTCGGTAATGTGCCAATCGTAACAGATAACAAATCATCTGGAGCGACTAAGCCTCGTGCTGAAGTGTACAACTTCATCGTTTCTGAGTTAACGGCTGCTATTCCTAACTTGCCTGCAGGTAAGGCATATTCTCGTATGACTCAAGATGCTGCAAAAGCATTGTTAGCGAAAGTATATTTAAATGCTGGTGTGTACAAAGGTTCTCCTGAGTGGCAAAAGGCTTTTGATACAGCTGATCAAGTAATCAAATCTTCGAACAACTGGGCATTGTCTTCTTCTACTTTATCTAACTTTGTGGTTCAAAACCAAGGTTCAAACGAGAACATCTTTGCTATCCCTTTTGATTCATTCAAAGCGGGTGGTATGAACTTCCACATGAGAACTTTACACTATGCTAATCAGCAAACGTATGGTTTAGGAAACTCTCCATGGAACGGTTTCTGTACACTAGCTGATTTCTACAACTCATTCGAGTCTAACGACTTACGTGGTGCGATGTGGATCAAAGGACAGCAATACGCTGCCTCTGGAGCTAAGTTAAAAGATGCTAAAGGTGCTGATTTAGCATTCATTGCTTCTTTTGAAAAAGATCAGATGACAGATGCAGATCCTGAATTCCAGGTTGCTGGTATTCGTTCTCAGAAATATGAGATCCAAAGAAACAACCCGAACGGTGATCAATCAAATGACTACGTATTCTTACGTTTAGCTGACGTTATCTTAATGCGTGCTGAGGCTGCTTTCCGTTTAGGAAACACAGCTCAAGCGTTGACAGATATCAACACTATCCGTACTCGTTCAGGTGTTGCTCCTTTAACTGCTCTTACTGCTGACGATATCTTAGCTGAGCGTGGACGTGAGTTAGCTTGGGAAGGATGGAGACGTAACGACTTAATTCGTTTCGGTAAGTTCTCTGTAGAGCGTAAGTTCATGAAGGTTACAGATAAGACGCGTGAATTATTCCCAATTCCACAACCACGTCGTGATGCTAACCCATTATTGACTCAAAACCCAGGATATTAATCTGTAGGTTTTTGATAGAAAGGCAGAACCATTTGGTTCTGCCTTTTTGTTTTATATAGGTTTTATATACCCTTGGTATTTTGTAATTTTGTGACGCAAAAAATCACGCTTTTAGGATGAAAAATCTCAGTATAATCGCCCTTCTTTTTATCACCCTTATTTCTTGTTCTACTAAAGAGGATACCCTATTCGAGGAATTGCCTGCTGAACAAACCGGTATCGATTTTGTGAACCGAAGTTTAGAGAAAAAAGAGTTCAATATCTTTAATTATAGGAACTTCTATAATGGAGGTGGTGTGGCTATTGGTGACGTGAATAATGATGGACTTTCGGATCTATTTGTGACTTCTAATTTCGAAGACAATAAATTGTATTTGAATAAAGGGGAGATGAAGTTTGAGGATATTACGGTTAAGTCAGGGATTGTGGGGAAGAAGTTTTGGTCTACTGGGGTGACTTTTGCAGATGTGAATGGAGATGGTTTGATGGATATCTACGTGTGTAATTCGGGTTCACGTGATCAACGTGGAAACCAGTTGTATATTAATCAAGGAATTAAAGGTGGGGTCCCTTCCTTTAAGGAGCAGGCGAAAGAGGCAGGTCTAGAGGATGGTGGGTTTTCTACGCATGCGGCCTTTTTTGACTATGATCGCGATGGCGATTTAGATATGTATTTATTGAATAATAGTTTCACACCTATTGATAAATTAGGGTATACGAACTTACGCGAGGAGCGTGATAAGTTAGGCGGTGATAAGTTGTTTAGAAATGATAGCAAGGATGGAAAGGAACTTCATTTTACCGATGTGTCGGAGTCTGCGGGTATTTATGGAAGTTTAATTGGTTTTGGTTTAGGAATTACGATAGGCGATGTCAATAATGACAACTGGCCTGATATTTATATTTCGAATGACTTCTATGAGCGGGATTACTTGTACATCAATCAGAAGAATGGAACATTCAAAGAGGATCTAGAGAATGAAATGCCTCATATTTCATTGAGCTCGATGGGAGCGGATATGGCGGACTTAAACGATGACGGTTACATGGACATCTTCGTTACGGATATGTTACCGGGAGATGATCGTCGTTTGAAGACTACCTCTGTTTTCGAGGGCTATAATTTAGTGGAGTTGAAAAAGAAGCGTGGATTTTGGCATCAATACATGCGCAATAATTTGCAGCTGAATAATGGCGATGGGACTTTCTCTGAAGTAGGGCAATTAGCCGGAGTTCATGCGACGGACTGGAGCTGGGGAGCCTTGATTTTCGACATGGATAACGATGGGAAAAAGGATATTTTCGTAGCGAATGGTATTGCTAAAGATCTAACAGATCAAGATTTCGTCGATTTCTTAGGAGATCGCAACACGATGCAGCAGATGTTAGATGGTAAGAAATTTGATTACAAGGAGTTTACAGATAAGATTTCGTCAGTTCCAATCCCGAACTATGCATTTAAGAATGAGGGAGATTTACAGTTCTCTAATCAAGTGAAATCTTGGGGTTTAGAAGGTCCTGGTTTCTCCAATGGATCAGCTTATGGAGATTTAGATAATGACGGGGATTTAGATTTAGTGGTGAATAACGTGAACTCACCTTTGTCAGTTTTTAAAAACAAGACGAATGAGAAGTTGAAGAACCATTATTTGACGATTCATTTAAAAGGAACTGAACGCAACTTGAATGGTATTGGAGCACGTGTGACCGTTTATCAGAAAGGCGGATTCAAAGTATTGCAGCAAATGCCTAATCGTGGATTCCAGTCTTCTAGTGATCATCAGATGGTGTTTGGACTTGGTGCGAATGGCGCGATTGATTCGGTACAGGTTTTATGGCCGAACGATAAGATCGAAACTATCAAATCAGTGAAGTCAGATCAGGCAATTACCTTGAAGCAAGATAATGCGAAGGAGATCTTCCACTTCTTTGAGGCAAAGCCGACACCTCTTTTTGCAGATGTAACATTGGGTCTTTTGGATTATTTACACGTCGAAAGTAGGTTTAATGACTACGATCGCGATGTATTATTAAAGCAAAAGTACTCGACGCAAGGTCCAGCGCTGGCGGTAGGTGATGTGAATGGAGATGGTCTAGAGGATATTTATTTAGGGGGTGCAGCGGGTCAAATCAAGAAATTGTTTATTCAAAAAACAGGAGGCAAATTCGTTGATTCTCCTCAAGCTGACTTCAGTTTAGATCAAACCACGGAAAACACAGATGCAATTTTCTTCGATGCGGATAAAGATGGCGACCTTGATTTATTCGTAGTGACGGGTAGTAATGAGTTTGAAGAGAATGCGGCCGAATTACATGATTTATTGTACTTGAATGATGGCAAAGGAAATCTGAAACGCGATGTGCGATTCCCTATGATTTATGAGAATGGATCGAGTGTTTCGGCAGCGGATTACGATAAAGATGGGGACCTTGATTTATTCGTGGGAACACGAATGGTGAATGCGAAATATGGCCAAAGTGCGCAAAGTAATTTATTCATTAACGACGGAACCGGAGGATTTAAGAATCAATCGAAACGTTATATGCCTCAAGTAACAGAATTAGGGATGGTGACAGATTCAGAATGGTCTGACGTAAACGGGGATGGCTACTTGGATTTAGTGGTGACGCAAGATTGGGGTCCAGTAGTCGTGTTTAAAAACGAGAGGGGTAGAAAGTTAACGAAGCAGGAGCAAGTGGCTGGGTCGGAAGGTCTTTGGTCTTGTGCAAAGCCGGCAGATATTGATGGCGATGGGGATGTGGATTTTGTGTTGGGTAATTTTGGCCTAAATTCTAAACTTAAAGCTTCTTCAGAGGCTCCAGCGTATTTACACGTGGGTGATTTCGATAAGAATGGTGCGGTAGAGCAAATTATTTCTTGTGTGACGGAGGATGGGAACACCTATCCCATGGTGTTGAAAGGCGAGATGCAGCGTGCGCTTCCGATGATTAAGAAGAAGTTCATTAAATATAAAGATTATGCGAATAAGACGGTAGAGGAATTGTTCACGGATGAGCAGCGAGAAGGTGCGACCATCAGAAAAATTCAAACGACGTCTTCTTCTTTCATGATCAATGATGGGAAAGGTAATTTCACCTTCCAAGCTCTCCCTTATCAGGCCCAGTTTTCGCCTATTCGCGCGATCCAAACAGGGGACTTCAATAAGGATGGCAAACTAGATATTTTATTAGCAGGTAATTTCTTCGATTCTCTTCCTGAGTGGGGGCGTTTCGATGCGAATTATGGTCTTCTATTGGAGGGACAAGGAAAAGGTAAATTCGCCGTGAAATTATCGAAACAAACCGGATTTAAAACCCTCGGTCAAGTACGTAATATGGCACTCGTAAAAGGAGGAAAGTCGACTTACGTGGTTTTGGCCAAAAATGATGAAAAAGCCCAAGTATTTAAATTTTAAAACAATGCGTACCCAAAATTAT
>JACCDN010164934.1_pt1 | contig 53591 bp, 52 predicted proteins | sample 7441691 | NCBI WGS metagenome assembly JACCDN01 (sample SAMN15323439, study PRJNA562643) | freshwater metagenome | isolation source: river surface water | place: USA:Blue River Watershed | collected 2017-08-16 | reverse complement strand
GGGCCAACAACGTGTACGGCGCGGTGCTCGGTGGGGTCAAGAAGTCAAGCGCTGTGGCTGAGAAGACTACGGGAACTGTTGCGGGCGGGGTCGAGGCCGTACCGGCTGCGGTCGGCAAGGCAGACCAGCTGGACACTTTGGGCAATCCAGTCGGTGCACAAGACGGTGTGCGTGCACCAAAGACTTACGGGGCAGATGAGTACTACGCGTTGCGCAACGCTATGGCGGCGAATGATCGCCCGCCTGAGTTGCTGGTGGCTATGAAAAAGGATCCCTCGCAAGGTGAACCTGGAACAGCAGAATCTGGTACGGCAGTCCAAAATGCGGATAGGGGTTCAAACGTCAAGACTGAGTCCGAATCATCTCCTATTGAGACTGCTCTCAAATCTAACACAGACCAGTTAGAAAACGCTGTTCACAAACCTCAAACCGAGAAGTCCGCTGCGCCAGCCAAGGTGCCAGATCAAAAAATTAGTTCTGAAAACGCAAGTATCTACGAAAATATTTTTTACGCAGAAAATGGTTTAGCACTATCTAAACCCCATACTTTCAACACAGTTTCTGTAGATGGTTTTGATATTGACAACTTTAATATCAAACTAAGGGGACGGATACACGAAGAAGGTAGATTATATCTATCTGTTACTGAGAATCCATATGCTACTGAGAAAAATTCGTTTTTGAGGCCCAATAGTGACGCTGCGTTAGCGGAGAAAATTGACAATGCAATAAATGAACTTAAGGAAAAACATTATGTTCATGAAATTGTTGACGGTCTAGCCGGATACGAAGCAGAAAGCTTCTTAAATCGACTTTCGAAAGATGGGCTGGAGCCATTGAGCGCCGCAACCCACACACCGGTTGGGGAAATTGCACGCCGACATGGCTTCGAGGTCCGCCAAGTAGAACTTGACCTGACAAAATTAGACAACTGGTCCTCGATAATAAACATTTACACTCGCAATTCCGGACCTACCCTGAATGAGTTGGAGGTGATATCTGGTCATGCAAGTAAAAAGTTTAATAAACTACCCGATTCATTGCGGGACGAGTTGGCTCCTAAAGCGGCTTTTGATTTCAGCGAATCCACACCATTGGAAACCTGGTACAACGAGCACGTCATACCCACAGACCGCTTGGTGCTGCGCTATGCGGGAGAATTGGATACTTGGTTCAACGAGCATTTCAAACCCACCCTTATGGACCCTGCGCGAAAGGGCATCCATAGGGATCTTTATAGCAGTGAGGGGATTGAGATTCCGCGTCGCCCAACAGACCAAGAACTGATTGAACTATCCCTCACCAATGATAATGCCGAGTTCGCGGTGAGTTATCAGTTGGGGGAAGGCAAGAATGGTGGAGGAGGTAAGTATTACCTACACAAAGGTGGTGAATCATTCGTTGCTACAAGTCGTGATCCGAACCGGATGTTTATCGCTCACGTCCATCCTGGTGGTACGCCGGCCAGTGATGCAGATATGGGCATCTTCGCAAAAAAATGGGGTTTGCAAAAGAGTTCTGAAATTGTTCCCGTCGGTTTCCCTAAGACTAGATTCAATGCAACTGAGCGAATAATCAATCCCCCTGCGCCCAATCCACTGCGCCCGGGCACGCCATTTACACCCGTCGACAACCCTTTTTCTGGAGAACGGTTAGCTGACTACAAAAAATTTCGGGCGCTAAAGCATAGCGCCATTGATGCTGGAAAGTTATCCCGTTTCAGTGAGGCTTTGCGCGATTCCAGCAAGTCTTTGGACAAGGAGCCGAATCCTTAATTGGTCGCCAGGCCACATGAACATTGGGTTTGAGCCAAACCGGTGGCACCGGGCAGAATCCTTCTGCTTTTGCGGTCGAAATGACGAAAAGCAAGCAGTGGCAACGGATTCCAACGAGTTTGAGTGTTCAGCAGTTTGAGGCATTTGTCTTGCCCCACCCACTGCGCACCGCGCCCTCCAGCGTTGCGGGGTAGGGGCCTTCCACGTAGTCCCCCACGGCGAATAGACCCGGCGCAATGCGTTGCGGCGGGCGCTGCAACTGCGGCGTGCAGGCAAAGGTGGCATGCTTTTCAACAACGGTTTGCACGCGCTGCAAGGGTGGCAGGCCCAGTGGTGCCAACTGATCGTGCGCTTGTCGCAGCACGGCGGCTTCTATCTCGTCGCGGGTGCCGGTACTGGCACTCACCACAAAGGCCAGTAGCCCTGGCGGGTTGCCCAGCTGGCCCCTGTCAAACACAAACTGCGCTGGCGCATCCGCTGTGGCGCGCAGGGCCAGCATGGCATGCGGCAGGCGGGCCTCGGGCGCCCAGGCGTACACAGTCGCGATGGCCTCAAAGCGTAGGGAGTCTGCCGTTGCCGCCCATTGCTGCAAATCATTTGCTATTGATTCAGGAGCGTATTGCGCACATTCTGCGAGGGCTAGCGCTGCATTTGATGATGAAGTGCTCCACACCACCCGGTCGAATGCCTGTCCGTCCAGCAGCCAATGGTCGGGTTGCCTGCGCAATTGCTTGATGCGCTGGCCGACGTGGACCTGTGCACCGCGCTGGGCAATCCACTGTGCGGCGGCAGCGGGGAATAGGGTCGTCAGATCAGTGCGTGGCAGCAGCAGATGCGAGCCACCGCGCACGCCAAACAGCGAGTCCTGCAAGACCCGTAGAAAGACCGTAGCGCTGGCTTGCTCGGCCGGGGTATTGAGCGCCGAGACACACAGTGGTTCGATCAGCTCGTGCAGCACGCGCGGCGCCATGCCCCTGCACAACTGCACGACGGACAGACCGGGTGTGCAGGTGAACTTGGACCATTGCCAGCCCAACGAGGCGCGAATCAGCGACAGCCGTTCGCCCCAACTCCAGCCGCGGGCCGTGGCGATTGCGGCAAGGGCATCCAGCGGTGCAGGCCAGTGCATGGCATAGGCGGGAGTTTGCAGGCCCGTCCCATCCGGGAAGGGTAGCGACAAAGGCAAGCGCAGCAGGTGGGACTGCGGGTCAACGCCCACCTTTTGCATCAACCGCAGGGTTTCGGTATAGGCACCAATCAGGATGTGCTGGCCGTTGTCCAGCGTGACGCCAGTGCCATTGGGCAAAGTGGCAGCAAGTGCCCGCGCTCGCCCGCCCAACGTGCGGCAGCCTTCAAACACCGTGACGGTGTGGCCTTGCTCGCAAGCGGCTACTGCCGCAGCCATGCCAGCCCAGCCACCACCAACTACTGCTACGCGCATCGCAGCCCTCGACGCGAACGATGTTTCGCCGCCGGGCCGCCCCAAGGCGTGGACTTGGGGTTTTGCCAAACGCGCCCCCCCGGGGGGCAGCGACCCGCGCAGCGGCGGAGCGTGGGGGCCATGTTCACAGCTTGCCGAGGGCTTGCACCTTCCACGCCAACCACATCTTGCGCAGCGGCGTGAGGTGGATGCGCTGGTGTAGCACCTGGAAGTTGTCGGCCTCAATCTCGCGCAACAAGGCGCGGTAGATGCTGGCCATCATCAGTCCGGGCTTTTGCGCCCGCAGGTCAGCGGCTGGCAACAGCGCCAGGGCCTCGTCATACAGTGCATGGGCACGCTGGGCCTGGAACTGCATCAGAGCAGTGAAACGGTCGGAGTAGGTACGCTGCAGAATCTCGTTGGCCTTGACGTCAAACTGCTTGAGCTCATTCACCGGCAAGTAGATGCGGCCGCGCATGCCGTCTTCGCCCACGTCGCGAATGATGTTGGTCAACTGCAGTGCCTGGCCCAGCTTGTGTGCATAGTCTGTGGTCTGCGCTTGGGTCTGGCCAAAGATGCGCGCTGCCACTTCGCCCACCACGCCCGCCACCAGGTGGCAGTAGCGTTGCAGGTTGGGGTAGTCCAGGTAGCGGGTCTGCGTCAGGTCCATCTGGCAGCCTTCAATGACGGCCTGTAGCTGGCGTTGTTCGATGTCAAACTCGCCAGTGAGCGGCATCAGCGCCAGCATCACCGGGTGGCTGGGCTGCCCGGCGAAGGATTTCGCCACTTCAGATTGCCACCAAGCCAGTTTGGTCTGGGCCACGCTGGCATCCACCATGTCGTCCACCACGTCATCGACCTCGCGGCAAAAGGCGTAGAAGGCGGTGATGGCCGCGCGTTTGGGGGCTGGCAGGAACAAGAAGGCGTAGTAGAAGCTACTGCCCGAGGCGGCGGCTTTTTGCTGGACGTATTGCGCAGGGGTCATGGAGCATATTGTCACCCAGACTACTCCCTGCGCGACGGTGCCGCTTGCCAACACCAAAGGCGGCATGGACCAAGCCGATACTGAGCCAAACCGCAACACTGAAGTACAGGGACATCCACACCACTTCAGACTGCCAGTCTTGCCAGCGGTGCGAAACCACCCAACGGCTTGAAACATCGGCTAAACCTTGGGATATGTCGAGGTATTGACGACCCTGGCCTTCATCAAGCACCCAGCGCGACCAATACATTGGCACATCCACATGCAGCATGTAGAGAACATAGCCCACACCCACAACGCAGGCAGCCAGCAGCATGGGGCGCGCTGTGCGGTCGCTACGCGGCCACATAAATAGCAGGCTTGCAACCAGCAGGGCTGCGCAGAAACCCCAAATAGATTCTTCGAGCACGTGGCCCAGATTGGACGTGGTCAGCACCGCGTACCAGGAACAGGTCTCTGCCACCAAAATCAAGGGAACAATCCAGTACGACACCCTGATCGCCGCACGGCTTTCGTATGACTGCGCCACACTGCGCAGCAACAAAGCCCACTGTGCCGCAAAACACAGCTCGGCAACTGTTGCCACTGACCGGCCCACAATCACGCTGGACATCCACGTGTCCAACAAGACCTGGCGCTGCACATCAAACACCGGGAAGACTGAGCGATAGCCGCAGCCCAGCACATAGCCAGCGGAGAGCACCATCTGCCATTTCATCAGCGTCCAGGCCTCAGCTGAAAGCGCTTTGGCCCGGTAGTGCAGCCGCTGTGCGGTGACCGCCCAGGCCACTACGTTGAGCGCGGTCACACCACAAAGAAACGCCCACCATGTCAGGGTATCTACATCCATGATCTTTCCTTTGTCGCCGAATGTGCGATTAAACGATATAAACAATATATACCATTTATATGTCATTCAAGACGAAATGCAAAGTGGGTTTACATCCACACAGCCCGCCACAGCATCACGGGAAAATCCCACCAGCGCAGGGTAGGGCGCTGGGTGAGTGTGGCGTAGTGCAGCGCTTCAATGCGGTCCAGTATGCGCAAGCCGCCTTGCACCACCAGCCGCAGCTCCCAGCCTGCGCGCCCCGGCACTTGGTGCACCAGTGCAGAGCCAAATAGCATGCTAGCCCTCGCGGATTGTGCGCAAGAAGCTATCAATTGTGTAGCGGCTGGGGTTTGGCGCTGCGCCAGAATGTCGGCTGTGTCCACGCCAAAGTGTGCGCAGTCGTCCTGTGGCAGGTAGTAGCGCCCCCGTGGAATGTCCACACTGAGGTCTTGCCAGAAGTTGATGAGCTGCAAGGCACTGCAGATGGCGTCGCTGCGCTCCAGGGCCAGCGCGTCGGTCACGCCATACAGGTGCAGCAGCAGGCGGCCGACGGGGTTGGCGGACATGCGGCAATAGTCCAGCAGCGCGGCGTGGCTGGCGTAGCCTTCGGCAGCGGCAGACTTTTGGGTGTCTTGTACGAAAGCGTCTAGCAGATCGTGCAGCAGTTGGGGCGGCAAATGATGGGTTTGCAGTGCATGCTGCAGCGGGCCAAACACCTGCGGCCAGCGGGTGCTATGGACCGCAGTGGCTCCGCAGGCGGCCACGAGGTCTTGGCGGTAGTCGGCCAGTTCATCCAGACGCTGCTGCGCGTTTGCATCACCCTCATCCGCAATATCGTCGGCCGTGCGGGCAAAATGGTAGATGGCGGCTATGGGCGCGCGCAGGTGCGCGGGGCACAAGAACGATGCAACCGGGAAATTCTCGTAATGGGTGATAGGTGCGGGGTTTGCCGAAGTTGGTTGCATCCGGCGATTTTGCCAGCAGCCGCGTGTGCATTAGCATGGATGCTGCAATACAGTGGTTGAACTGCGCGCTTTTGCCGGACTAGACAAGGTACTGAATGGACAAGCAACTCATCATCGTTCCCCGTTGGGGTGGCACACCAGCGCATGATTGGTACCCGTGGCTCACGCAGCAACTCCAGGCGCAGCATGGCTTTGAAGCTGTGCACGTATGCAATATGCCCGAGCCGGGTGTGCCAACCATTGCGAGTTGGACCCATGCTTTACTGGAGGTTTTGAAGCCGCATGCCCCGCACCTGGACAAGGTCGTACTTGTGGGGCACAGTGTGGGTTGTCAGGCTGTATTGCACGCTTTGCAGCAATTGGGCACGGGGCAGACCATTGACTCAGCAATTCTGATTGCCGCATGGTGGACCGTTGACAACCCGTGGAATTCCATCCAACCGTGGGTGGAAGCAAAGCATGATTTTGGGCGCATCAAAGCGGCAACCAAAAACATCGCTGTGCTCTTATCAGACAACGATCCATTCACTGCTGACTACGTAGCCAATGCAAACCTGTGGCGAGAGCGGGTGGGTGGCCATGTGGCAGTGGTTCCAGGTGCCAAGCACTTCAATGGCGCGCAGGAGCCTGCTGTGTACGAGTTGATTGAAAAGTTTGTTTTGCCGTAGAGGCCGCAAGTGGTGTCTATCAATGCAAAGAAAATGCGCGTGCTGGTGGCATGCACGCTCGTCATCCACTCCCAAACGATGGCTCAGGATACAGGCATGAAAAAACCGATTGCTCCCAAGGCGTTTTATGCGACCGCATTGCAGGATGACGAGCAGTACGCTGCATTCAGTTCCGTAGCCACGTGGCTGGCCGAAGGAAGCGTGGTGCTGGTGGACTTGCGTTCCCCCGACGAATATGCAGCTTCGCACATCAAGGGCGCAAAAAATATTCCCGCCACTGAGCTCACAGACGAAACGCTTGCGAAAGTGATTCCATTCAAAACATCGCGGGTGGTTTTGTACTGCAGTAACAATTTTCAGCTGAGTCGCAAGGTGGCATTGACCACCATGGCCTACCCGGTGTTCAAACAACTGGGGTATCTGAACACGCTGGTTTTGGCTTCCAGTTTTTCTAATGACATCGCGCCTTTGGTGCTGGAAGGTCTGCAGCACCCATGAGCGTTCGTGCGCTCTTTAGTGCTGCCGTATTCAAATTTTGTAGCCTGAGGTAGCAACCGGCACGGAGTGGACGCCGGGCGTAGCTTCACACGGGATGAGATGAACGAACGCTCAACCGCTTTGCAAGGGCGAGCTCCAATGGCCCGCCCAAACAACTAGGTGATCCAAGAGTTTGCAAACGGGGCTACGCGCAAATTCGCGCACCTACAACCGATAAGTTCGATTTGCTGCGTAATCGCCTTAGATAATGGCAGTGCGCCCCGAAATCCAAAGTCAGACTGCGGGGTGCTCTTGGGCTTAACGGGCAATACAGGCCTGGGTTGAGGTTTGGATCACTTGCTGGGTTTCAACTGAAGTCGGTTTACGTTCCATTTCACCTTGGGGCACGACTTCTGCCAATTTGTAGACTAGGCACTTGCAGAAACTCTCCGCGGCATCGGGATCAGTTTTTGACCTAGTATTCAAACAACTGTTGTATCTAATCTTCGCGTAGGAGAGATCCCATAATCCAAGGTTATCCGTTTGCTGAGGTTCAGGCGGCGCGGGTCGGTCGTTGCCTTCACTGTCACGACAGGAAGTGGGAAGGTATTTATCAGGGAAGTCAGTCGAGCCGCAATTCCATGTCTTTCCGCCGTCACGGGTATAAGTGTATACGTGGCCCGTGACGCTACCGACATTGGCGGTAGCCACAACATCGGCGTACTGTTCAACAGCATAGACATCAATCGATTCAACATGCTTGGAGGCCGCCGCCTGTGACTTGATCTTGGTGATTTCTTGGGGAGTCAGCAGACCAGCGTTTGGGTTGCTTGAAATACGCTCCGTTAAAGCTGCACGCGGACCGGACAAGGAGAGTATGACCTCGGCGGTCTTGGCGCGGCTGGTGTAGTCCTGGTAAGCAGGCAAGGCGACAGATGCCAATATTCCAATGGCGGCAACCACCACAACTAATCCAGCGGCTCCGCCACCCCCACGACCACCGAACGGTACGAAAAATGCCAATACGTACGCCAATGGATTGCGGCCGGGCATTGAGGCGTTGGGGTTCAAAGTACGGGCCACACGCTTGGTCAAGTAGGGATAGCCGGCGGTGAGTTCATGAAAAGAAGGCCAAAAACCGATATTGGTTTGTACTTGATCGGTGTAGCGCTTCAGATCAACCGTTGCCCAGCGTTTTGCACCGGCACCTAGGGCCACCAGTGCCTTACCGGCAGATTCTGCATCTGTGCAACAAGCGTGACCGTGGCGATCACAGGAGTATTCTCGGGCGCGCGAATAGGCGGCACCAAGCAGTGGCAGCCACAAAACCGGCATTCGCCATAGATGGCCCGTCAAATGTTTTAGTTTTATATGGCCCAACTCGTGGCCAATATAAAAGTTGATAGCGCTAGGGTCGTGCTCTAGCGCGTCGACTACATCGCTAAACAAAATAACAAAGTTCCGCCCGAAGAAGCGTGTGGCAAAGGCGTTGAACATACCGTCACCGTGAAGGATGTATGCCTCAGGCATGGGGTCGATGCCTAGTTTCTGGCTGCAGTAATCCATACGTTGATGCAAGTCGGGGAATTGGTCGGCTGTGATTCGAATCGCCGTACCCCGTATGTATGCGACCCAAGCCGATTGCGCGAAACAGTAAGCGATAAAGCCTGCAAGCACGTATATTAGGGCTAGACCGACTGTGCCCACAATAAGCAGCAGCCAGCCAATGATCCCCAGCACAAGAGTGAGTTTGCCAAGCGTTTTTTCGCGCGGATATACAAGGTCAGACATCGATTCCTCCTGAAATTTTTTAGTTAAAGAGTACCTATGGGCAATCGGGTTGCGCCAAATCGGTGCGATCTTACTTTATGGCGGGGTGGTAGTGAAATGACACGTAAATGCTGCCACGCGCCACGCATAGACGCATCGCCCGGTCGAATCGTCAGGTCTGCAGCGCCTCAAAGCTGCGTATCTCGGATAACGCGTCAGCCAGACTCATCTCTCCCGCTTGCAGCAACCGTCCGGCCAGAAACTCGGTCAGCGGTTTGAGAACTTGTAGCACTGCCTTGGCCTCGCTGTAGAGGCGCTCGCTTTTGGCTTCCATGAGGCTGCGCGTTTCCTCATCCAATTCACGGCCGCCGCCAGATCGGTCCTGGGTCAGCGATCCGAAGTTCAGTCGCGTTTTGCGGTACATGCCCATTTCGCCCACGGCGTGGTACAGCAATTGGGTTACGCGGGCAATGTCGTTGTGCGCGCCGTTGGTGGTGCCGTCTTCGCCAAAAAACAGCTCTTCATTGGCCATGCCACCCAGCAGTACCCGAACGTCCTGTTCGATGTTGCTTTTGGACTTGAGCAGGTTTGCACTTTGTTTGTGGAATACAAAACCGAGTGCGTTGGTTCGTGCATTGGCTTTGAGTGAAATCTTGATGGTCTTCATTTCAGCCAACATCTGCGCCCAGTTGCCCTGGCTTGTGCGGCGCTCACACTCAAAGTCCACCAGAAAGTGCCCCAACTCGTGCACGGCAATGATGCGGCGATCGCGGTCCCGCTCCTGAGTTGTGTGGGTGTTGACATTACCCACCAGCACACGCTCGGCGGCGTGCATCAGCGTATCGGCGCTAATCATTTCGCTTGCCTGCACGGCCTTGATGCCGGCCTGGTTGACGATGGTCTCCAGGTCGGCCGGGCTGCAACCTTCGGTGACGTCCACCAGATGACGCAGGTCCAGGTCGGGCAGCACCTTGTCGGCGCGTTGATTCAGGTAGTGGCGGATGATCGTCAGGCGCTCCTCGCGGTTGGGCATGCGAAAGTCCACCTTCATCTGAAAGCGGCGCAGCATGGCCTCATCCATCTCCATGGTCTCGCTGTTGAAGTTGCTGGCCACGATCCATATGATTTCGGTATCGTCTTTGCTGCGTACGCCATCCAGCACGGACAGCAGCGTGTTGGCGGTGTCATCGTCAAACTTGCGTCGACCACCGCGCTGCATGAACAGGTCCTGCGCCTCATCCAGAAAGACGATGCACTGACGGCGTCGCCGGGCCATGGTCATGATGCGACCCAGCGTGTTCGAGCCACCGGACACAAAGCCCGTTTCCAGGTTGGCCGCAGAATGAAACAAAATGGGAAGTTGCAACTCTTTGGCAAGGTAACTTGCCAGTTTGGTCTTGCCAGTGCCCGCCGGGCCGCTAAACATGACATTGAATGGCTTGCTGATGCCGTACTCAGCGTACTCCGTGCGCCGCTCGTATTGGTCCTTGATCTGAGCAACCTCCGCCTTGATGTCGTCCATGCCCACCAGATCGTCAATGGAACCCTGCACCTGGTCGGGCTCGATAAACTTGAGCGACTTGTACTGGGCCTTGAATTGCACAACCAGGAAAGCCACCACTCCCAAGGTCAGCGCCAGCGACAACGCGCCACTAACACCCGCCCGCCAACTGTCTTTTTCAGAGGGTGGCCTTGCGTCGGCAAAGCGCTGGTCCAGGCGTGCGAACGTGTCCTGAGCACTGGCCGGCAGCTCAGCGCGTGGGATAAAAACCAACTGGCTGCCCCACGGTGCATTGACCGCCTTGTCGGCAATTATCTTGCTCTCCATATCGCTGGGGTAGTACGCATAGTGCTTGCCAAGGGATTCGATCAGAAAGATGCGCTCTGATGCGTTCCACAACAGTGGCGCATAGACCACCGTGATGCGCTCGACAGGGCTGGTATCCAGAAAGCGCAGCAGCGAACCGGTGCCAAACACAACGGGCAGTTTGTCATTGAAAGTCCACATTCCCTCACCGCTTTTTCCGGCAGCGACGATGGCGTTGACTTCTGCAGCCAAGGCGGCCTGTTTATGCAGGAGCGTGAACGAATAGATGCCCGTAGCTGGAATCAGTGCCGCCACAACCAGCACAGTCCATCTGATGGCGCGAGGCTGAACTGCGAACCAGTCCATCAACCAACGGATTACCTTCTTGATTGCAAGCCAAAGACCGGTGGGCGCCGGTTCCGCTTTGCCAGGTTTTGATAGATCTGCCATAGCCGTTCTTCGTACCTGAGCATCTTGCATGGAGCAGTCGGGGCCAGAGACTCAAAGAAGCCGCAACTGCCAGTCATTCTAGGCACCGCCTTTCGGATTCTGCGTGCGCTGGGAGACCGACAGCCCTGACAGTGCGCGTTTCAATTGCATCTTTCACTAAGGAGCATTCCATGAACCGCATCGTCTACATCGTTGGCGCCATCGTCATCATCCTCGCTGTCTTGTCGTTCTTCGGCCTGCGCTAAGACCGGAAGGCACCTGCCCCGAGCGACGGAGCAGCCCTCTTGGCTAACTTCTGCGAGAAAGAAAATGAGCAACACAACTAACAGTGTCAAAGACATAGGTCCACAACCTCAATCATTCGACATTGAAGAGGCGACTAAGGTCAATAGAAATTACCGTGCGGTCGCTTGGAGCGGGCGCTATTTGCAAGTCACGCTGATGTCCATCCCGGTCGGCGGCGACATTGGTCTTGAAGCCCATCCTGAGACCGATCAGTTTCTGCGCCTCGATGCCGGCAGTGGCAGAGTGCAGATGGGAAGCGCCAAGGACAAACTGACTTTTGAAAAAGATGTTTCAAATGGATGGTGCATTCTGGTTCCGGCTGGGACTTGGCACAACATCACCAATACCGGGCCGACGCCCATGCAGGTCTATGCGATTTATGCACCCGCCCATCACACGCCCGGCAAGGTGCATGCAACGGCGGCGGTGGCAGAGTCTGATAAAGAAGACGAGCCAGCGGTCTGGTCGGTGCAGACAAGCCACGCGCCTGACAATCTACCTTAGGCTACTGCGCGATAGGGGTCACTCGCGAGCGATTGCTCGTGGCCGCAGGCGGGAACAGAACACTACAAAAACAATAGCTACTCACGCCCATTCTATGAGGGCTAGCGGCCAATATCTCATGCAAGCGAGCTCCAATCGATCAACCACTGCACACAAGCGTTTATCAGCCGGACACAGCTTGGACCTCTGCGCTGAACGGGCTTTTGTCACCGATGCAATGTAGGAAGGTAAAGAGCTCCACCGTACGCTGCAACACAGACAGGCCCGCAACCGCAGGTTTAACGTCGCCCAATAGTTGATTGTCTGAGCATCCCGCTCAATCCATCTTCAACTGAAATTGGAAAAGCATATGAATCTGTCGACCACCCCACTGCCAAATAGCCTACCGGCTGACGCAGACATGGCTGAGCAGGCAAACCCTGGCCACGGCATCCCATCGCAGGATCCTGATGCTGCGGCACAGACTCCGCTAGAACCGCTGGATATTGAGCGCGAGGCCAATTCAGTATTGGTTGGCGGTGGCGTGATGGCAGGTGCGGCCACGGGCGTCGCCATCGGCGTTGCGGTGGCCGGCCCGGTGGGTGCTTTAGTAGGGGCCTCGCTGGGTGCGGTTGTTGGTGCATTGGGCGGTGCTGCCGTTGGAGCCTCAGCGAATTCTGAGGACACAGTGCACCTGCACATCAACGATACCGGTGGCAACGGCCCAGCCGTGGTGCTCATTCACGGTTGGCCGCTGTCGGCCCAGGCCTGGGAACCGCAGGTGTCTGTGTTGGCAGTCGCTGGCTATCGCGTAGTGGCGTACGACCGACGGGGCTTCGGGCACTCTGACAAGCCGGAAACTGGCTACAGCTTTGACACACTCGCCGACGACCTGCATCGCGTCATGGACCAGTGTGGACTGCAGAATGTGACACTTGTGGGTTTCTCTATGGGTGGGGGCGAGGTGGCAAGGTATGTCGCCCGCCACGGCGAATCGCGCCTGCGCAGCGTGGTGTTTGCCGCAGCCGTGCCGCCATTTCTGATGAAGACGGCTGACAACCCCGAAGGTCCCCTTTCTCCTGAGAAGGCGCAACAGAAAAAGCGCGCGCTTGCGCAAGACCGCAACGCCTACTTCGACACGTTCACCACGAATTTCTTCTCGGCCAATGGCGCACTCCAGGTCACCGAATCCCAGCGTGCCGAGGCGGTGGCCATTTGTCACCAATCAGCACAGCATGCGGCATTGGCATGCATGGATTCGTTCAGCACCACCGACTTCCGCGAAGACCTGAAGACAGTGACCGTGCCGACGCTGGTGATTCATGGCGATGCCGATGCGATTGTGCCCATTGAAGGCTCGGGCCTGCGGACCCATCTCGCAGTGCCCCACAGCCAACTGGTGAGGGTAGCCGGTGCACCACACGGGCTCAACGTGTCGCACGCAAAAGCGTTCAACGACGCGCTGTTGGCGTTCCTGCGAGCGCATCCCTAGAAGTCAGTCCACCTTCAAATCAACTGCCAATATTTCTATTGTCAAAAACAAACTACCAAGGATCTGCCATGTCGCAAGAAAGCTGGAGCGCCAAGCGCGAACGTCAGTACACCCATATGAAAGATAGCCTGCTTGAAGCTGGCAGGCCCGAGGCTCTGGCCCTTGCAATATGACTGCGCCGCTGCCCCCCATTCTTTCCAACGGTAGCCCTGAGAGCCCTGCCGTGGCCGCAGCCGAGGCGCTTGCCGTAGCGCCCTTGCTCGTCAGCAGCCTGGGTGCTATGGCTGGCTCGCGACTATTCACCGTCCCCACGGCCGCGCTGCTGGTGGAAGTGGCTGCGCGCCTATCCAGCGCGCAAATCAGTCTCGTCGTGGTGTGTGATGCGGCGGGGGCAGCAGTCGGCATCATCACAGAGACCATATTGGTTAGACGCTTGGGTTTGGGCCAAGCCGACTTCTTCACCACTCATGCTGGCGACGTAATGACGCAAGATTTCACAACCTGTGCGCCAGATGAGTTGCTATCCGATGTGCTGGCAACGATGCATGCGCGGGGCCTTATCCACATGGTTCTCATGAGCGCAGACAACAAACCCATGGGGGTGCTGAATGCGCGCGACGGGTTGCGGGCGCTGCTGGCGGCCGGTAACCACGAAGAGACGCTACTGCGTAACTACGTGATGGGCATAGGTTACCAATGAGAACGCAGGCATGAGCGCCCATCGCGCCAGGCCTATCGTCCTGATCACGGGTGCCAGCGGCAACCTGGGTCGCTCGGTGGCCCAGGCCTTGGGTGGGCACTACCAAATAGTTGGCCTGGACCGCGAGGCCAAAAGCGCAGCACCTGGCAGCGACAAATTCTCCGTGCTGGCAATGGATCTCGGCTCAGATCAATCGGTGGCGCAGGCGCTGCAGGCGTTTCGCGCGGCCTATGGTTCGCGCATTGCTAGCGTGGTGCACTTGGCCGCCTATTTTGATTTCACCGGCGAAGATAACCCGTTGTACCAATCGGTCAACGTGGATGGGACGCGGCGTTTGTTGCATGCTCTGCAGGACTTTGAAGTGGCGCAGTTTCTATACCCCAGCACCATGCTCGTGCACGCGCCGTGTAAACCCGGCGAAACCATCAACGAAGAACAGCCCATCGCTCCGGCCTGGGCTTACCCGAAATCAAAAGCGGCCGCCGAGGCCGTGGTGCGATCAGAACGCAGGCAAATTTCCAGCGTCATCTTGCGCCTTGCAGGAGTCTACGACACGCACACCATGGTGCCCACAATGGCACAACAGACGGCCCGTATCTACGAGCGTGACCTGCAGAGCCACCTATATTCCGGCAGCACATTGGTGGGCCAGTCCGCGTTGCACCGCGACGACATGCTGGATGCCCTCCACCGTACTGTGGACCGGCGCGGCCTGCTTCCCCCCGGTATCGAAATCCTGATTGGAGAGCCCGAGACGCTGGGCTACGGCGCGCTACAGGATGCCTTGGGCAAACTGATGCATGGGGAAGACGCTTGGCCTACGCTACAGCTCCCCAAACCGCTGGCCGCTGCTGGAGCCTGGGTGCAGGGCCAACTGGAGCCCCTGGTACCCGATGCCATCGACGGCGGCAAGCCACCCTTTGTCCGTCCCTTCATGGTGGCTATGGCCGACGACCATTCCGCGCTGGACATCCGGCGTGCCGGTCAATTGCTGGACTGGGAGCCGCAGCACAGCCTGGCGGATGAGCTCCCGCGTATGGTGGCAAACCTGAAGGCCGACCCGGTAGCCTGGTATGCCGCGAATGGTGTTGTAGCGCCGGGCTGGATCACCAGTACCAACGATGGCGAGGCAGCCAAGCCCAGCGAGGCGCCCGCCGCGCCGATTGGCGACGATAACCCGGATGTCCTGCGCACACGCCATGAGGCGCAGCGCCAGGCCGAGCATGGCGCCTGGCGCTGGGCGCACTTTGTCAACATCGGCCTGGGTAGTTGGTTGTTAACGCAGCCACTGCTCATTGGCGTTCAGGAGGCTGGGCTGTGCGCCAGTGAAATGGCCATGGGCTTGCTGCTGATGGTGGCTGCAAGCCTAGCGCTGTCGTGGCGCGCGGTGTGGGCGCGCTGGTTGTGTGCGGGCATCGGCACGGTGGTGATGGCGATTCCGTTTTTGTGGTCCACCGCCAATGGCGCGGCCTACCTTTCGGACACGCTGGTCGGCGCACTCATTTTTGGCCTGGCGGTGTGCAGCAAACCTGAACCGGGCTCATCGGCCATCGCCGCGCTCACGGGCCAGACCATGCCGCCCGGCTGGAGCTACAACCCGTCGGCGTGGGGTCAGCGCGTGCCCATCATCGTGCTCGCTTTGTTGGGTTTGTATGTCTCGCGTTATCTGGCGGGCTACCAGCTGGGGCACATTCAAAGCGTGTGGGACCCATTCTTTGCTGGTTCACCCACCGACCCTCGCAATGGCACCGAGGAAATCGTCACGTCTTGGGTATCGACCGCGTTGCCGGTGTCCGACGCGGCGCTGGGCGGCTTCACGTACCTTCTGGAGATACTCACCGGCTTGGTGGGATCCCGCCAGCGGTGGCGCACAGCGCCCTGGTTGGTGTTGCTGTTCGGCCTGATGATTGTGCCCTTGGGCTTGACGACCATTCTGTTCATCGTCATCCAGCCCGTTGTGCTGGGTACCTGGAGCACGCTAGCGCTGGTGGGTGGCGCGGCAGTGCTGATTCAGATCCCCTATTCGCTGGACGAATTGCTGGCCACCGGCCAGTTCCTGCGCCGCCGCGTCCGCGCGGGCAAGCCGTGGTTGCGCGTGCTGTTGGTGGGAGATACCGATGAGCTACCGTCCCCTGATGCGGCCCGGTTCATATTGTTCAATGACAGTGATGACGAGTTTGACCGACCCCTGGGCGTGGTGCTGAAGAGCATGCTCGGTGGCGGGGTCAGCCTCCCATGGAATCTGGCTTTGGCGGGAGCCATTGGCCTGTCGCTCCTGTTCACCCGGGTGACACTGGGCGCCGATGGTGGCATGGCCGATGCGCACCACATCATCGGCTGCCTGGTGCTGACCGTGTGCGCCGTTGCGGCCGCCGATGTCGCCCGGCCGGCACAGGCATTGAATGCGGTACTGGGAATTGGCCTGGTGTTGGTGCCGTTCGTTTTCGGTGGTGACATGATGACAACCGCAGTCACTGTTGGCTTGGGGTTGGCTCTGGCACTTCTTAGCGTTCGGCGTGGACCAATCAAAGAAGACTACGGCAACTGGAATCGTTGGCTACTCTAACGCTGGCGGTGGCGTGGTCCGCCGTGGTGTCTATATATTTGGTCTACCGACCCACAGACCTAGCTGCACTGGTGGCGCAACATGACGTTGCTGGGATCCAATATCGACTTGCAGCCTAGTGACCAAGTGTTGCAACACGCCGGCAAGGCGTGGAGTTTCGCAGTGTGACGCAGCAATTTCCGCTACAGTTTTGTCACCCGCCTAGTCATCGCTGCTGCGCTGCAAGCCAGGGCCTATGTGCGCTACACGAAAGACTTGCATCACAATCTATTGGTGGACGGCACAGTGCGGGTGGTGAATCCGTTTTTGGTCGTCGCGAACGAGGGATCTGATTGCTAACGCGTAAGGCTGAGCGTTTTTACGTTGTACCAAGGCTGATTCAAGCTGTCATACTGACTCAAGTGCTGCAAAAACGGATTGTGGAGGGCTCAATGTGATACTGGATTTGCGTACCGTTATTTTTATGGCGTCCATTAGCTGTGTCCTCATGGCGATTGTGCTGGTTGCCGCCTCCAAGGTGTATCCGCGGTCCGTCGGTGGCTTGACGCATTGGGGGTGGGGTTCGTTGGGATTTGGGGTCGCTGGCGTATTGTTTGCCCTTCGGGATCTAGCGCCGCAGTGGCTCAGCATCTTGGTGGCCAATGCGCTCTTTGTGGGTTCTTATGTTGCATGGTGGCGTGGCATGCGCTTGCTGTTGGGCCAACCGCTGAGCCCGCGGAGGAATAGCTATCTGGCCGTGCTGTTGGTCGTGGCATTCCTTGCATACTTTACGTTTGTACAGCCGGCTATTGCGCCGCGCCTGGTGCTTGTTTCCGGAATATCGTGTGTGTTTTTTGCCAGTATGGCCTGGCTGGTTTGGCGGTGGGGCCAGCGCTTGCGGGCCGACTTATTCTTTATCACCCTGATGGTGCTGGGGGGGCTTGCAACCTTGGTCAGGCTGGTGGCTGCGGTGATGAACCCTGCCAGTACGAGCGCCCTTTTGACGCCTTCAGCGCCGCAAATGGTCTATCTGATGGCATACAACCTAATGGCATTGCTAGATGGCATTGGTTTTTTCCTACTGGCGACCACCCGGCTGCAATCCGAACTGGAGCAAATGGCCAATCATGATCCGCTGACGGGCGCCATGAATCGACGTGCTCTTATGCAGAAGCTGTCCACGGAAGTGGCGGTTGCGCAGCGCAAGTCCCAAACCATGGGATTGATTGCGATGGATTTGGACCATTTCAAACGCATCAACGACACCCACGGGCACGGCGGCGGTGATCGGGTGTTGCGCCACTTCAGCGAACTGCTGTCGCAAACCAAACGCCCGCAGGACCTGTTTGCGCGGATGGGGGGAGAGGAGTTTGTTCTGGTATTGCCAGATACGGATTGGCACGGCACCCAGCTGGTTGCACAACGCGTGCACGCGGCGTTGAACGGTCCGCGCCCAGAGGGCGAGTTGCCCTACACCTGCAGCTTTGGTGTCGGCATCTGGACAGGGCGGCCAGCGTCTGCCGGTGAGTCGCAATTTCCGCAGAACGAATTGGATGCGTGGTTCAAGCGGGTTGATGACGCGGTATACCGCGCCAAGGCTGCTGGTCGTAACTGCATTGAGTTGGTGGTGGACAATGCTGAATAAATGAGAAGTTTGGCAAGTGGCTGGCAAGCTATACGCCCGTCCAGGGTGCTGCTGCCGTCAGCAAAATTTTGCAGCCTGATGCAGCAATTGGGCGGCGTGGACGGCAGGCACACGCACATGTTTCGAGGGCTGGAAGCCAATATGCCTCTAAAGCCCGAGTCGCGCGACGATTGCACCAAACTCCGACTAGGACCTCTGCCTAAACGGGCTGCGCCCCTCCAACTCTTCCAGATAGCCCGCAATCCCTGCTCCCTCGCGTTCCAGAAACCGCGCCACCGCATCGGCAAATGTCGGGTGCGCTAGCCAGTGGGCACTGGTGGTTTTAACGGGCAGCAGGGCGCGGGCCATTTTGTGCTCGCCCTGTGCGCCGCCTTCAAAGCGCTGGTAGCCGTGTTCTATGCACCACTGCAGCGGTTGGTAGTAGCAGGCTTCAAAGTGCAGGCAGTCCACACGCTCTAGCGCACCCCAGTAGCGGCCGTAGGCTACTTTTGCGTTTTCGCTGCGGAGACTGGGTGACAGCGTGTTCTGCTCCCCTACTTCTGTTGGCCCCGCCCGCTTTGCGGGCTCCTCCTTTACCTGCGCAGAACACGCTGTCACCCAGTCTCCTGAGCTAGTTTGGTCACTAGCCCTCGTGGAATGTGTATCTAGCGCTATCAAACTGCTAGCAATGGAGTGACCATCACGTTCGGCAATGAACAGCAGCCAGTGTTCCGGCATGGTGTCGGCCATGCGCTGGAAGAAGCTGCGGTTGAGGTAGGGGGCGTTGCCGTGTTCCAGGTAGGTGCGTTCGTAGCAGCGGTAGAAGAAGTCCCAGTCTGCAGGGGTGATGTTGGTCCCCTCAGACCAGCGAAAGCTGACACCGGCCTCGGCCACTTTGCGCCGCTCTTGGCGGATTTTTTTGCGCTTCTCTTGAGACAATGACATGAGGAAGCTGTCGAAGTCCGCAAAGGTGGGGGGCAGCGCGGTACGCGCCGTGGCAAGCGTGGGGGCCACATTTGTCCAGTGGAACTGCACCGTGTGCCGCAGCATCAGCCCCGCCCGTTCACAGGCCGCGGCATCGTCATCATCCACAAACAGCAGGTGCAAGGAAGACATGCCGCGCTGTTCGCACCATTGCAATACGGCTTGCAGCAGGGCTTCGCGCGCCTGCGCGTTGCGGGCCATCAGCCGCGCGCCTGGCACGGGGGTGAAGGGCACGGCTGCCACTGCTTTGGGGTAGTAGGGCAAGCCGTGTTGGGCGTAGGCATTGGCCCAGGCCCAGTCGAACACGTATTCGCCGTAGGAGTGGGCTTTTTCAAAGATCGCGCAGGCGGCCATGAGGCCGTTCGCAGTGCTTACAGTGAAGAAGTGGGGCGTCCAGCCGGTCTTGGCAGTGGCGCAGCCGCTCTCCACCAACGCGGCCAGGTAGGCGTGGCGCAAAAAGGGGCTGGGGTTGGGCTGGGTGTGCAGCAGTGCGTCCCACGCGGCGGCGTCTACCGCCAGCGGGGAATCGGCCACCCGGATGACATAATCCTCAGACACGTTGCACCCCTGTGGTGAGGCCGGGCAGGCACGGGCCGTCCTTGGCAACTAATTCGGCAAACCATTCCACAAAACATTTCCGGTTCATGACTCTCAAACTGTGCGTTGCGCAACTCAATTTCATTGTGGGTGATCTGCAGGGTAACGCCCAAAAGATCATTACCGCTGCCCAAGACGCGTATGCCGATGGCGCGCGCTTGCTGCTCACCCCCGAGTTGTCGATTTGTGGCTATGCCGCCGAAGACCTTTTTCTGCGCCCGGCTTTTATCCAAGCTTGCGATGATGCCGTGAAAACGGTAGCCCGGGCGCTGGCCGGGTTAAAAGATATGTCGGTCGTCGTGGGCCACCCCAGTGGCGGCGACAGTCGCACCCGATCTGTCGCGGTGCAAAACCGCTTCAACGCGGCCAGTGTGCTGCGCGAAGGCCGGGTGGTGGCCACCTATGCGAAGCGGGAGTTGCCCAATTACCAGGTGTTTGATGAACGGCGTTATTTCACGCCGGGTGACGGTGTGTGTGTGTTTGATGCGGGGGAACCGGGCGCACGCATCCGCATTGGCCTGCTGATTTGCGAAGACGCATGGTTCGAGCAACCGGCACGCCTGGCGCAAGAGGCCGGCGCGCAGATGCTGGCGGTGATCAACGCTTCGCCCTTCCACGTGGGCAAGGGCTATGAGCGCGAGGACATGATGCGCCAGCGCGTGCAGCAAACGGGCCTGCCGCTGGTCTACGCCCACCTCGTGGGTGGGCAGGACGAGGTGGTGTTTGAGGGCCACTCGTTTGCGCTGAATGCCGACGGCACCGTGGCCGGCCGCGCCCCCAGTTTTAAGGAAAATTGCTTTGTAGCCCTCGTGGAATGTGCGCAAGAAGCTAACAATATAGTAGCAACTGTGGAGCCTGTCCGCTCGCCGGAACAAGACTTGTGGGACGCACTGGTGCTGGGTGTGCGCGACTACGTGGGCAAAAATGGCTTTCCGGGGGCGCTGCTGGGTCTTTCCGGTGGTATTGATTCGGCGCTGGTGTTGGCGATTGCTGTGGATGCGCTGGGTGCCGACAAGGTGCGCGCGGTAATGATGCCGTCGCCCTACACGGCCGACATCAGCTGGCTGGACGCCCGCGAGATGGCGCAGCGCATGGGGGTGCGTTACGACGAAATCTCCATCGTGCCGCAGTTCGAGGCGTTTAAAGCATCACTTGCGTCGGAGTTTGCAGGCCGCGCCGAGGATACGACCGAAGAGAACATCCAGGCCCGAATTCGTGGCACGCTGTTGATGGCACTGTCCAACAAGTTTGGCAGCATTGTGCTGACCACGGGCAACAAATCGGAAATGGCCACGGGCTACTGCACGCTGTATGGCGATATGGCGGGCGGTTTTGCGGTCATCAAGGATCTGGCCAAAACCTCGGTCTTCAAAATGGCCCACTGGCGCAATGCCCACGACCCTTATGGAACGGGTGCCAGCCCGATTCCCGAGCGCATCATCACCCGCCCGCCCAGCGCAGAGCTGCGACCCGATCAAAAAGACCAGGACAGCCTGCCGCCCTACGAGGTGCTGGACGCCATCGTGGACCGGTACATGGAAAACGACCAGAGCATTGCAACCATCGTGGCGGCGGGCTTTGCTGTGGCGGATGTGGAAAAGGTCACCCGCCTGATCAAGCTCAATGAGTACAAGCGTCGCCAGGCACCGGTTGGCATTCGGGTAACCCACAGGAGTTTTGGCAAGGATTGGCGTTATCCTATAACCAATCGCTTTAGGGCGTAGCGCCCGCGCGGGTGGCCTGCTGTTGGCTGCCACCAGATCGAACTTTAATTGGAGTCCTATGAAACAAATTACCGCCATCGTCAAACCGTTCAAGCTTGAAGAAGTCCGCGAGGCACTGGCCGAATGCGGCGTCACCGGGTTGACCGTCACCGAGGTTAAAGGTTTTGGACGCCAAAAGGGTCACACGGAGCTGTACCGTGGTGCTGAGTATGTGGTGGACTTTTTGCCCAAAGTCAAAGTTGAAGTCGTCGTAAAGACGGAAGACACGGACCGTTGCGTGGATGCCATCGTCAAGGCGGCGCGAACCGGCAAGATTGGTGACGGCAAGATTTTCGTCACCAGCGTAGAGCGTGTGGTGCGCATCCGCACGGGCGAGCAAGACGAGTCAGCGGTCTAGTAATAGGGCTCCCACGCTCCCCACGTTGTGTGGTTCGCTGCCCCCAAAGGGGGCTGAAAATTGCTTGGGGCGTACCTTTGCTGCGTTCGCCGTTAAAGTCGGTGGTACAGCGCCGCGGCCCAGATACCAATACATAGCAGCAGGCTCAGCAAAACAGCCGCGCTGCCCATGTCTTTGGCACGCTTAGATAGATCGTGCCATTCAGGCCCAATGCGGTCGATGGCGGTTTCTACCGCCGTGTTCAGTAGTTCGACAACCAAGATGAAGATGACACTTGCGCAAAGCAGGGCCACTTCGACCCAACTGCGCCCCAGCCAAAAGGCCGCTGGCAACAAGACCAAGGCGGCAATGGCCTCTTGGCGGAACGCGGTTTCACCCCAGCCAGCGCGCAGGCCAGCTAGCGAATAGCCGGTGGCATGCCACACACGGCTAAGTCCTTTTCGGGCCTTTTGCGGGTTAACAGTCTGGTTTGAAGTGGGTTGTGTCACGGGGCGGTGCCTTTAGTGCTTTTATCGGCTAGGGGTTGGGTGCTGACGAGGCGCGTTCCCGCCCAAACATCGTGCCAGAACTGGCCTTGCGGTTGGAAGCGGCTGAGCAGCGCCCAGACGGCGATCCAGCCCAGAATGATCACCGTTGATTCACCAACGCCGAGTTGAAATGGTGCCAGAGCCATCAGCGGAGGCAAAAACCATAGCCAGCACAAAGCATATCGCCCCAGCGCCCGGGCTTGTGTGATGGGATTGCCGTGGCAGTCAACGATGCGGATATTCCAAGTCTTCATCGCAAGGGTTTGTCCCTTGGCCCAAAACCACACAAAGTAAATGCCAAAAATCACAAAGACAAAGGCCTGCAAGGCGTTGCGATGTTCCATGGCATGGCGGGATTGGCTCAGCGTGCTGAACAGGTATCCAGCCAGAAACACCACGCCAAACAGCAGCATGCCTTCGTACAGCCAACATGCCATGCGGCGCCATAAACCGGGGGTATTGAATTCGAGTTGCATCTTTGCGGAGGCCAGAACGGTGCCGCATTGTAGGGGCTGGCTGATCGCAAATCCGACTGGCGGCAGCTGCTTCTGTACGAAGGCCTAGTTGAGCAATAAGCTCTTATCAGTTGGGCCTGTCTCAGATGGGGCGTTGTTAGCAGCTGGCACCGGATCTGCTACTGGTGCGGAGACTGCCTCGGGTGGTACAGGGACTGGAAGCAGAGTTTTGGGATTCAGGTTGGGCCTTGCTGCGGCCGCCGCCGCATCAACGCTCACTGGCGTGCGGCGTGTTACTGGAACCGGTGTCAGCTTATCTTGGCTTGTGGGTACCAGCGCTATGGCGGCACCCACCGGTTTGGCTACTCCTGCTTTGGCCAAGGCTTGCTTCTTCTCTTCGCTCAAGCTTTGGTAGGCTTCCCAGTCCGCAGCACGTTCCGTATGCGGGAGCTTTTTGGTTTCAGCAAAATTCAGGCGGGCGCGCTCGCGCTCAGTTGGGGTTAGCAACGCCCACTGCGCCATGCGCTCTTGCAAGCGTTGCTGCTCCGCAGGGCTGCGCTTCGCATAATTCACGGCAATGGCAATCCACTTGCCCTTGCTGGTTGGGCCCAGTGAGTCCCAAATAGCTGTCAGCGGCATCAGAATGCGCTGCTGCTCGAGTGTCAAATCGCGCCATTTTGGACCCGCTGTGGGCGTGGCGCCTAAAGCTGCCGACGCACTTTGCGCCGGATTGCCCGCACCTGCTGTCTGGTCCGTTGTCTGCGGAGTACACGCAACCAAAACCAGTGCACCCACTACACACGCAGCAAACCTCGCGGTCACGGCATTCGCAGTGATGGCGCGGTTTCGTAGTTGCGTAAATTGCAGGTTGTCAACAAGAGGCATGTGGGTGGGTAGTGCAGTATTAGTCGCGGCGGTTGCTGTTCAGGAAATGCAAAAAACCGGGGTCTGTATAGGCTGCGGGTGGCAGTTCATCCGCAAGCAGTTCCATATCCACTTCGGCAAGTTCATTGACATGCAGTTGCTCTTGAACAAATGAAATAGCGAGCAAGCCAAAGACCAGCGCAAGCAGCGGAATAACGGCACCAAAACGCGTCCAGAGGCTGTTGTCGGCGCCGTCGTGGTGCAACGTGGCAGCACCGCCGTTGGTATTTATCGCAGACGCGGTTTGCAGTTTGATGACTTTGCGCTTTGCCAGGGCCTGCATCCGCGCGGCTTTCAGACGTTCGGAAATATCACTTGGCATATTGTCGGTTGATTCAGCGAGGCGCGACGCGATGCTGCGGCCCAAGCGGTCCTCGTTGCTTTCGCTGCTGGTTGAGTCAAATGTTTTCATAGTCGTATTCCTTTTGCGCTCAAGGCCTTTCCCAAGGCTTGAACTGCCCTGGAGCAGTGCGTTTTGACGCTGCCTTGCGAGCAGCCCATGGCCGCGGCTGTTTCGGCAACATCCATATCTTCCCAATAACGCATCAAAAACGCTTCTCGTTGACGCGCTGGAAGCTGTTGTACCTCAATTTCTATCTCACGCAAGGTTTGTGCCCGCTCAGTTTGAGTCTCGGCACTCTCATTTTGTTCCCCGCCGCTCGCTGCATTGAGTGTTTCCAATAAGTCGAAACCTTCATCATCGCTTGACGACTCAAAGTCACTCATAGTTGAAAACAGTGATTTTTGGGTCTTTTGTCGGCGAAACCAGTCCAACGTGCAGTTAGAAAGTATGCGCTGAAACAGCATCGGGAGCTCTTCTACTGGCTTGTGCCCGTAGTGTTCCGCCAGCTTCATCATGCTGTCTTGCACGATGTCCAACGCGGATTCATCATTTCGCACGTGGTAGACCGAACGCTTGAACGCGCGTTTTTCCACGCTTTTCAAGAAATCAGAAAGTTCGCGTTCTGTAGCCAAAAGTTACGAGCCGAAGGTGATGGTGGTGTGCAATTTCATGCTGCTAGCCGTCGATTATGGCATTTGCGACACAACATTCTTCCGTCGAGCGCTGATTTTCAACGAGTCAGTGCGATAATGCTCGTTGCATTCAAAGGCAAACGGGTTTTAGTTCGGCGCAATATTCAGTGCGTCCATGGCTTCAATCCTAAGTTCCGACGCGACTCCAAAAGTGTTTGCGAAGGGGCACCCAAGGTTTTTCGTTAGAGAAATTCACAAAGGTTCATCATGGAAATTTCAAAAGCTGAAATCGCTTCAGCATCTGCTGCATCCGCCACTTTAGAACTTCGAGGCGCGGAAATTCTTATCAAAGCACTACAGGCCGAGGGCGTGAAATACGTCTGGGGATACCCTGGCGGTGCGGTATTGCACATTTACGACGCGTTTTACAAGCAAGACACGATCCAACACGTGTTGGTGCGCCACGAACAGGGCGCTGTGCACGCTGCTGATGGATACGCTCGCGCCACTGGTGATGTTGGCGTAGCGCTGGTTACATCGGGTCCGGGTGCCACCAATGCTGTAACCGGCATTGCAACGGCCTATATGGACAGCATTCCCATGGTGATCATCACCGGCCAGGTGCCAACGCACGCGATTGGGCTTGACGCGTTCCAGGAGTGCGACACCGTTGGCATTACCCGACCCATCGTCAAACACAATTTTCTGGTCAAAGACGCCCGTGATTTGGCCGAGACCATGCAGAAGGCGTTTCATATTGCACGCAGTGGCCGACCCGGCCCCGTGGTTGTCGACATTCCCAAGGATGTGTCGTTCAAGAAAGTGCCCTACACCGGCTACCCCACCTCGGTGGAGATGCGCTCGTACAACCCCGTACGCAAAGGCCATGGCGGGCAGATTCGCAAGGCGTTGCAACTGCTGTTGGCGGCCAAGCGACCCTATATTTACACCGGCGGTGGTGTGTTGCTGAGCAATGCATCCGCCGAACTGCGCACCTTGGTGGATATGCTGGGCTACCCCTGCACCAACACCTTGATGGGCTTGGGTGCGTACCCCGCGAGCGACCGCAAATTCCTTGGCATGCTCGGTATGCACGGCACGGTGGAAGCCAACAATGCGATGCAACACTGCGACGTGTTGCTGGCGGTCGGTGCGCGTTTTGATGACCGCGTGATTGGAAACCCCAAGCATTTTGCGCAAAACGAGCGCAAGATCATTCACATTGATATCGATCCATCCAGCATCTCCAAGCGGGTCAAGGTCGATATTCCCATCGTAGGCGATGTGAAGGATGTGCTCAATGAAATGATCGCCATGATCAAAGATGGCACGGTTAAACCCGATGCGGATGCCCTGGGCGCATGGTGGGACACGATTGAAGGCTGGCGCAAACGCGACTGCATGAAGTACAGCCTGGGCAAGGGCGATGTCATCAAGCCCCAATACGTGGTTGAAACCTTGTGGAACATGACCAAGGATGTTGATACCTATATCACCTCCGACGTGGGTCAGCACCAGATGTGGGCGGCGCAGTATTACAAGTTTGATGAACCACGCCGCTGGATCAACTCCGGTGGATTGGGCACCATGGGCGTGGGGATCCCCTACGCCATGGGCATTAAGCTGGCCAAGCCGGACAGCGAAGTGTTTTGCATTACCGGCGAAGGCTCGGTGCAAATGTGCATCCAGGAGCTATCAACCTGCTTGCAATACAACACGCCGATCAAGATCGTGTCCTTGAACAACCGCTATTTGGGCATGGTGCGCCAATGGCAAGAGGTCGAGTACGAAAAGCGCTACAGCCACAGCTATATGGATGCACTACCCGATTTTGTCAAATTGGCCGAGGCCTATGGGCACGTTGGCATGCTGATTGAACGTCCTGAGGACGTCGAGCCCGCATTGCGTGAAGCGCGCAGGCTGAAAGATCGCACGGTGTTCATGGACTTCCGTACTGACCCAACCGAGAACGTGTTCCCCATGGTGCAAGCCGGTAAAGGTATTACTGAAATGCTGCTGGGAAGCGAGGACCTTTAAGGAAATAGGGCTCTAGCTCTCGTAAAACAAGCGTAGCCAGCTATCAAAAAGCTAGCGTTCCTACACTTTACTTTTTGACGAATCTATTGTCCGCCAAGCCCGCAACTTACCGGTTGCGGGGGAGGGCGGCGAAAAGAGGAATCCATTTTCATGAAACACATCATTGCAGTACTTTTGGAAAACGAGCCGGGCGCATTGTCCCGTGTGGTTGGCCTGTTTTCAGCCCGCGGCTACAACATTGAATCGTTGACCGTAGCACCGACCGAAGACCCCAGTCTGTCGCGCATGACCATCCAGACCACTGGGTCGGACGATGTCATTGAGCAAATCACCAAGCACCTGAACCGCCTGATTGAGGTTGTGAAGGTTGTCGATTTAACCGAAGGCTCCTACATTGAGCGTGAGCTGATGATGGTCAAGGTACGTGCGGTTGGCAAAGAGCGCGAAGAAATGAAGCGCATGGCGGATATTTTCCGTGGCCGCATCATCGACGTGACCGACAAGAGCTACACCATTGAGTTGACCGGTGACCAGGCCAAAAATGATGCTTTTTTGGAAGCGCTGGAACGTACAGCGATTTTGGAAACCGTTCGTACCGGTTCCAGCGGCATTGGCCGGGGTGAGCGTATTTTGAGGGTGTGAGTTTTCATAGGTCCGAGCGCGCGTTTCGACAGGCTCAACGCGAACGGACCTTGCAGTGGCGATCAACGGATACCGTTCGCCCTGAGCCTGTCGAAGGGCATTTCGCCAAACCACTTTTTAGGAGAAAAGAAATGAAAGTTTTTTACGACAAGGATTGCGACCTGAGTTTGATCAAAGGCAAGACCGTTGCCATCATTGGTTACGGCAGCCAAGGCCACGCACACGCGCAAAATCTGAACGACAGCGGCGTAAAGGTCGTTGTTGGTTTGCGCAAGGGCGGTGCCTCTTGGGACAAAGTCGCTAAAGCAGGCCTGAAAGTCGCCGAGGTGAATGAAGCCGTTGCCTCCGCAGACGTCGTGATGATTTTGTTGCCTGATGAAAACATCGCTGGCGTGTACAAGGAAATTGAGTCGAGCCTGAAGCAAGGCGCGTCCTTGGTGTTCGCTCACGGTTTCAATGTGCACTACAACCAGGTCGTGCCCCGCGCCGATCTGGACGTGTGGATGGTGGCACCTAAGGCCCCTGGCCACACCGTGCGCAACACCTACACACAAGGTGGCGGCGTGCCTCACCTGATCGCTATTCACCAGGACAAGTCTGGTAAGGCCCGTGATTTGGCGTTGTCTTACGCCATGGCCAACGGTGGCGGCAAGGCTGGCATCATTGAAACCAATTTCAAAGAAGAAACCGAGACAGATTTGTTCGGCGAACAAGCGGTGTTGTGTGGTGGTGCGGTTGAACTCATCAAGATGGGTTACGAGACCTTGGTGGAAGCCGGATACGCACCTGAAATGGCCTACTTCGAATGCCTGCACGAACTCAAGCTCATCGTTGACCTGATCTACGAAGGCGGCATTGCCAACATGAACTACTCCATCTCCAATAACGCGGAGTATGGCGAGTATGTGACCGGCCCTGAAGTCATCAACGACCAGTCCCGCGTTGCCATGCGCAATGCCCTGAAGCGCATCCAGAATGGCGAATACGCCAAGATGTTCATCCAGGAAGGCCGCTTGAACTACCCAAGCATGACAGCACGCCGCCGCAACACTGCAGACCACTCCATCGAGAAGGTTGGCGGTCAATTGCGCGCCATGATGCCTTGGATTGCCAAGAACAAGCTGGTCGACCAAACACGCAACTAGTGCGCGTGGGTTGAGAGCCGGGAGGCCACTTCGGTGGCCTTTCTCTTTGGGATCGGCGGAACACGACTAACATACCCCTTTGAGCACTTAAGTTCATTGCAATTCCATTGCAGTGAATGCTATATTTTGTATAGCTGCCTGTGCTTTATCCACGAGGGCTGGAGGCTATTTATGCATGATGGAGATGGGCCGGAATTGAATGACGATGCGGGGCTGATGGTAAAGAAGCGCAGAAAAGGCATCTACGTTTTACCCAATCTGTTTACGCTTGCCGCATTGTTTGGCGGGTTTTACGCCATTGTGATGGCGATGAATGGTCGCTTTGACCAAGCGGCCATTGGAATCTTGTGCGCGATGGTGCTTGACAGCCTGGACGGTCGGGTTGCCCGCATGACCAATACGCAAAGCGCGTTCGGTGAACAGATGGACTCTTTGTCCGATATGGTCTCGTTTGGCGCAGCGCCTGCCCTCATCGCCTATGAGTGGACACTGCGTGGGCTAGGGCGCTGGGGGTGGATTGCTGCATTTGTCTATTGCGCTTGTGCAGCACTGCGGTTAGCGCGATTCAATGTCAACACCGGTGTTGTCGACAAGCGGTATTTTCAAGGCCTGCCGTCACCCGCTGCAGCTGCATTGGTGATTGGGTTCATTGGGTTGATGACAGATTTGGGTGTGCACGGCGAAGACAAGCTTGGTATCTTTGATGTGCGCTGGATCACCTTTGGACTTGCATTGTTCGCCGGATTGACCATGGTGACAAACGTGCCCTTTTATAGCTTCAAAGGGGTGCACATGAAGCGCTCTGTTCCCTTCGTGGTGGCAGTAATTATTGTGTTGATTTTTGCGGTCGTCAGCATTGATCCGCCCACGGTCCTGTTCTTGATTTTTGTTGCCTACAGTTTGAGTGGCTATGTCATCTATGGTTGGCGCAAGGCAAAGGGATTGCGGACCAGTGTCATCAGTACATCAACCGATGAGCCCGAAGAGCGGGGCCTGCACAAATAGGAGTTATGCAATGACTGAAAAATTGATTATTTTTGACACCACGTTGCGCGATGGCGAGCAGTCGCCAGGCGCCTCCATGACCCGGGATGAGAAGCTGCGTATCGCACGGCAGCTCGAGCGCCTGAAAGTGGACGTCATCGAGGCAGGTTTTGCCGCTAGCTCCAATGGCGACTTTGAGGCCGTGCAGCTTATCGCCAGCAACATCAAAGATTCGACGGTGTGCTCCCTCTCGCGCGCCAATGATCGTGACATTTCGCGTGCTGCAGAAGCGCTCAAGGGTGCTAATCGGGCGCGCATCCACACGTTCATTGCGACGTCTGCTTTGCACATGGAAAAGAAGTTGCGGATGACGCCAGATCAAGTGTTTGAGCAGGCCAAACAATCGGTTCGGTTTGCCCGTAATTTGGTTGAGGATATTGAGTTCAGCCCGGAAGACGGCTATCGCAGTGACGTTGACTTTTTATGCAAGGTTATTGAAGCTGTCATTCACGAAGGTGCAACCACTATCAATGTGCCCGATACCGTGGGCTACGCAATTCCTGAGTTGTACGGAAACTTCATCAAGACCCTGCGCGAGCGCATTCCCAATTCAGACAAAGCGATTTGGTCTGTGCATTGCCATAATGACTTGGGTATGGCAGTCGCAAACTCGTTGGCAGGCGTCAAAATTGGCGGCGCCCGTCAAGTGGAGTGCACCATCAATGGCTTGGGCGAGCGCGCGGGCAACTGCAGCCTTGAGGAAATCGTCATGGCGGTCAAGACGCGCAGAGACTATTTCCAGCTAGACCTCGGTGTTGATACGCGGCATATCCTCGCTGCCAGTCGCATGGTCAGTCAGACAACGGGCTTTGTGGTGCAGCCCAACAAGGCGGTGGTTGGTGCCAATGCTTTTGCACATGCGTCAGGCATTCACCAAGACGGTGTTTTGAAAGCCCGCGACACCTATGAAATCATGCGTGCAGAGGATGTTGGCTGGACCGCCAACAAGATTGTTTTGGGCAAATTGAGCGGCCGAAATGCTTTCAAGCAGCGCTTGCAAGAGCTGGGTGTTCAGCTGGAGAGTGAAGTTGATGTCAATGCCGCGTTTGCTCGATTCAAAGAACTGGCCGATCGAAAGAGCGAGATTTTTGATGAGGACATTTTGGCGCTGGTGAGTGACGAAAGCGTTACCCACGTCAATGAGCAATATGGATTTGTGTCTTTGTCGCAGCACAGTGAAACGGGTGAGCGACCACGCGCCAGCATCGTTTTCACGGTGGACGGTGTAGAGGTCAGCGGCGCTTCAGAGGGCAATGGCCCAGTCGACGCTTCATTAAAAGCCATTGAGACCCACGTAAAAAGTGGCGCGGAAATGGTGCTGTACTCGGTGAATGCGATCAGTGGTTCAACGGAAAGCCAGGGTGAAGTGACTGTCCGACTGCAAAACAGCGGACGCGTTGTCAATGGCGTGGGGGCGGACCCAGATATCGTTGTGGCCTCTGCAAAAGCGTACCTCAGTGCGCTCAATAAGCTCCACAGCAAAGCGGATCGCGTCGCTGCACAGGGTTAAGCTCAGGGAAAGCCCTTATAGGTCAGCTATTTGTCGAAGTTCATCGTGCAAGTAGTTGATCTTATGGAGATAATTTGATTACACTCGTTGCTGTAAGACCAGCACGCGGACTGATAAATTTGCTCATCAGACGCTGTTTTTGGGACAAAACATGAAACGAATGACCTTGCGATTTGGCTTTCTAGCCCTATTCATTGCGGTGGCCTTTGGGTCCGCGAATGCGTCATCGGTGAAGGCCTCACCCACCTTAAAAAAACAGCACACCCGAGCGCCCGTCACCAAAGTGAAAGTTGTTCGCAAGAGCGCACGTGTTCGTGCGGTTGTGGCGCCTGTAGTGCCATCTTTTGGACAATTGGCTGGTCTACATGGAAGCGTTGATGCGCTCGACTTGAAGTCCAGTGTCGCATTTGTAGTGGACCAGGACACTCAAGAGGTGCTTGTCCGCAAAAATGAACTGGCCGTCTTGCCCATTGCATCGATCACCAAGCTCATGACCGGTTTGCTCATCAGTGAAGCAAAATTGCCGATGGAAGAATCCATTGCCATTACGCAAGACGATGTGGATACCGAAAAAGGTAGCTCGTCCCGCTTGCGGGTCGGAACTGAATTGACACGTGGTGAATTACTGCACTTGGCATTGATGTCCAGTGAAAACCGCGCAGCACATGCCTTGGGACGCAGTTACCCTGGTGGTTTGCAAGTTTTCGTGGAATTGATGAACGCCCGCGCAAAAAAGCTGGGTATGTTTGATACGATCTATGCAGAGCCAACTGGCTTGTCCAGTAAAAATCAGTCCAGTGCAAAGGATCTGGCTACTTTGGTGAACTTCGCATACGGTGACCCGGTGTTGCGTGAGCTGTCTACGTCAACAGGTCATCAGGTTGCGGTTGGCAAGCGCACTTTGCAGTACAACAACACCAATCGACTTGTTAAAAACCCTGCGTGGGAGATTGGTTTGCAAAAGACTGGCTATATCTCTGAGGCTGGGCAATGTTTGGTGATGCAGGCCAAGGTTGCTGGACGCAAACTGATCATGGTCTTTTTGGATTCTGCTGGAAAATTAACGCGTATTGCAGACGCTGAGCGCGTTCGGCGCTGGCTGGAATCGAATCCCGCGCTCACTCCTACTACAAGTAAGGTGGTTCCATTCGCAAGTGCTGTAAAGGCGTCCACGGCAGATGCCAATGGGGTCCTTTAAAAACTAGTGTTGGTTTGGTTTATGGCCGAGTGTCTCGGATATCTGCAGGGCAGTTTCCTTCAGTTTTGGCAGCCAATTGTCTTCCATGCGCTCGGATGGCGCTGAAATGGAAAGGCCTGCGATCAACCTGTTTTGATCGTCATAAATGCCCGCCGCAAGGCATCGAACTCCGAGTTCCAGTTCTTCGTTATCACTGGCTTGTCCATACTGGCGCACTCTTGAAAGTTCCCGCTCCAGCATTTCAATTTGCGTAATACTGTTCTTGGTATGACCCTGCAAACCTGTTCGTGTAGCGTAAGCGCGAACGCGTTGTTGGTCGTCCGCAGCAAGGAATAACTTGCCAACCGACGTGAGGTGCAGCGGTGCACGGCCACCAATGGCGCGTACGACTTGCATACCGGAGCGCTCACTAAAGGCCCGTTCTACATAGACAATTTCGTCGCCTTGCCGCACGCTCAGGCTCACGGGCTGTTGGGTGAGTTTATGCAACTCCCGCATGGGCACCACGGCCGCATCGCGAACGTTTAACCGTCCTTTCACTAGATTGCCCAACTCCAAAAGTCGCATGCCTAGTCGATAGCTGCCGGGTTGGGTCCGATCGACAAAGCGCCCGGTGGCCAGATCGTTCAGAATGCGGTGGGCCGTAGAAGGGTGCAAGCCTGCGCGCTCACTGATGTCCTTGAGGCTCATCGAGTCTTCGCGCGACGCCAGCACGTCAATGAGGGTGAACATTCGTTCAATGACCTGAACGGTCGGTTTGCTGGGGATGTCTGAAATCGGTTTTGTCATAGGAGTCTAGGCGTCTATCTTATCGCGCTGAGCGTCGCCCGGGGCATGCCAGTGACCATCCACCAGAATTTCCATCGGTGTAAACCGCGCTTTGTAGTTCATTTTGGGGCTGTCTTGTATCCAATAGCCCAAATAAACGAATTTCAACCCCAGTTGGCGCGCTTGTTGAATTTGCCACAGGACATTGAACGTTCCGAAACTGGCTGCTTCATCCGGTTCGAAAAACGTATACACAGCAGACAATCCGTCGTCGAGAACGTCCAGAATAGACACCATTTTGAGTGCTCCCAATGTTCCGTCCGCCATGGGTTCACGAAATTCGACCAGTCGCGAGTTGACACGGCTTTGCAGCAGAAATTTCGTGTATTGGTCGACACTGTCTTCGTCCATGCCTCCACCTGCATGGCGGCTCGCCTGATACCGCAAGTAGAGCGTGTAATGTTCAGCCACAAATCCGAGCTTGAGAACGCGCACTGACAGATCCCTGTGTTGCTTCCAGGCACGGCGCTGGCTCCTGCTGGGCTTGAATGGTTGAGCTACTACCCGAAGTGGCGTGCAGGCTTGGCAGCCATCACACAAGGGTCGGTAGGTAAACATGCCGCTGCGGCGAAATCCTTGTGAGACGAGCAGCGAATAGGCTGTATTGTTGATCAGATGGCTGGGCGTGGCGACTTGGGATCGCGCCATGTGCTCCGGCAAATAACTGCACATATAGGTGGCAGTCACGTAGAACTGTAGAGAATGGAGCGGTAAATCTTTAAGGTCTGTCATGACGACATACTTCAGCCAGACAAAATTTGATCCCAGTATACGGGGGTGAATCGCCAATCATCCATTTGTTGAGTCTGGGCAATGCGGATGTGCTCCATAAAGGCGTTGCGCGGTATCTCGGAGGCACCCAGAGATGCAAGATGTCGGGTGTTCTGCTGGCAGTCAATGGATACGATGCCAGTGTGGCGACAAAAGGCAACTAGAGCAGCCAACGCAATTTTGGATGTATTGGTCTCATTTGCGAACATGGATTCACCAAACACAGCGCGTCCCAAGGCAACACAATACAGCCCACCTACTAACTTTTCGTTGATCCAGGTTTCGACCGAGTGTGCGACCCCTGCATGGTGCAGACCTGTGTAGGCGTCAACCATCTCGGGCAATATCCAAGTGCCTGATTGACCCCTGCGTGGTGCAGTGGCGCAGGATTGGATGACTTGTGCAAAGGCACTGTCAAATCGAATCACGCAGTCTTGATTTTTTCTGAAGCTTTCTAACGCGTGGCGCATTGATCGATGTAGACGAAAGTCGGCAACCTGCAAGACCATGCGTGGGTCAGGGCTCCACCATAAAATCGGTTGGCCTTCACTAAACCACGGAAAAATTCCCGAAGAATAGGCGCACTTCAGAGTGTCGACATCAAGAGCGCCACCGGCTGCCAACAAACCTGGTGCGTGCGAACCCGGCCTCCAAGCAGTCTCGATTGACGGAAATGGATCGCCTGGTTCAAGCCATGGTAATGATGGTGAAAGCGTGGTCATGGATTATGATTTTTATTGCAAATATATATTACGGTGTGCAAAAGGCATGCCTCACATTCTGTTAGAATACCGGCTGTCGGCGTGTAGCGCAGCCTGGTAGCGCACCTGCTTTGGGAGCAGGGGGTCCAAGGTTCGAATCCTTGTACGCCGACCATCTATTTAGCCAGAGCGGAGTCTCTGGCTTATTTGTTTTTTGGCCTGAAGACGAAGTTGTTTCGATGACCGTTCTCCTAATTGGTGGGGCTGGATACATTGGCACTCACACTTGTATTGAGCTACGTGCAGTCCGACAAGGCGTTTTCGTCTATGACAGGTTTTGCAATAGTGGCCGGGTAGCTCTATGCAAAGTCTCGATTGATTCGTAAATCTTTTCGCGCTGACTCTATTTCCCCCATTTGTGCGAAACATGCCTGTTCAGTTCGCCGTTGAACGTTGGGCTGCTTGGGCCCCTGGTCTCATTGACCAAGCAGCGTGGCGCGCTTGGTTGTGCCAGCCCAAGGCAATCTCGCTTCAGGATGAACCGCCCTTATCTGAAATGCCTGCCATGATTCGACGCAGAATGGAGCGATTGGGCCGCGTGGCATTGCAGGCGGCGTATTGGGGGCAGGTTGATTCCGACCAGTGCCCGATAGTGTTTGCCTCACGTCGTGGCAATATCAGTCGATCGCTTCAGTTGCTGCATCAGCTTGCAACGGGAGAGGCCGTGTCCCCCGCAGCTTTTAGTATGTCCGTTCACAATGCGATCGGTGCCTTGTACTCTATTGCCACTGTGTATACAGGAGCTTACACCGCAATTGCAGCAGGTGAAGAAACAATCGAAGCTGCCTTCGTGGAGGCGATTGGACAACTGGTGGACGGTGAGTCCGAAGTACTTGTTGTGTATTACGACGAGCCGATGCCCGTCCCGTACGATGTTTTTAACGACTCCCTGGAATTTGTGCGGTCGACCGCCTATCGCATTCGTTTGACCGAGGTTGGTGGTTTTAGTTTGCAGGCCGGGCCCGCTTTTGGGGGAGAAAAATGCGATGCTGGCACAGCAGCCTTGCCACCGGATGTGGCTGTCCTCAAATTCCTTGATTCGGCGACTGAAAGTCGTTACTTTCATACTGTGGGTTCCCGCCGTTGGGAATGGAGTCGCCATGGGTGAAAGAATAAATCGGTGTTGGAGAGTCATTGCAACTGCGATTGCTTTCAGTGTGTTCGGAATTGGTGGCGTGGCTCTGCGGCTGATTGCATTTCCTTGTCTACAGATTGGCGTGCGAAATCCGGCTCGGCGCATCAAATATGCGCGGCTGGTCATTCATTATGCGTTTCGCGCCTTTATCGAGTTGATGCGCGTGCTTGGAATACTGCGGTACCGCATAGATGGATTAGAGAAGCTCGGTCAAGGTGGGCAATTGGTGCTGGCCAACCATCCAACCCTGATTGATGTTGTGTTCTTGATATCGCTGTTACCGAACGCGGATTGCGTCGTCAAATCAAGCTTGGCAAGCAATCCCTTCACCCGGGGGCCGGTACAAGCGACCAACTACATTTGCAACGACGTTGGGGCCGACTTGGTTCAGGACTGCATTGCATCGGTCAAGTCAGGCAATAGCCTGGTCATTTTTCCTGAGGGTACCCGTACGTCTGTCGATGGAGTTATGCGATTGCAGCGCGGTGCTGCCAACATTGCTGTACGGGGTGCCTGTGATATTACTCCCGTCTCCATCCGTTGCGTACCCCTGAGTTTGACCAAGGGCCTGCCTTGGTGGAAGGTTCCAAGGCGGCGCATGCAATTCACGATCACGGTACACGATGCGATACTGGTCGCGCCCTTTCTGGAAGGTGCTGAAGGCGAGGTGGCCATTGCAGCTCGTCGCCTCACCGAATATCTTCACCACTATTTTTCTACAGAGGTCTTGACCCATGCAGGCACTTGAACACGAAATTACCACACTCGTCATTGAGGCGCTAAATCTTGAGGACGTCAACCTCACGGACATTGATCCAGATGCCGCGTTGTTTGTGGAGGGTTTAGGGTTGGACTCCATCGACGCGCTGGAGCTGGGCCTTGCTTTGCAAAAACGTTATGGGGTGACCATGTCGGCCAATGCTGAAGAGACGCGACAGTATTTTTCCAGCGTACGCGCTTTGGCTGCGTTTGTCAGTGCAGCCAGAACTAAGTAAATAATTGATAAAAATTAAACAAACACGTTCACAGTGTTGCTTATAGCCATAGGGATCCCGCGATGACCAAGCAAGAATTGTTCGACCATTTGGTCGTAATCCTTCAAGAAACTTTTGATATTGATACCGCGAGTGTTAAGCCAGAATCGCGCTTGTACGAAGATCTTGATATTGACAGCATAGATGCGGTGGATCTTTTGGTCAAACTCAAACCCCTAGTGGGAAAGCGCCTGCAACCCGATGCTTTTAAACAAGTTCGAACGCTCCAGGACGTCGTGGATGCCGTGTACGGGCTGCTGGACGGTGCGTCCGCAGCCTAGTTGATCCCAATGCGAAATTTTGGGCTCGCGCTTCTGACCTTGGCCTATCCAGTACTGGTCTACTTTGGGCTGGACCAGCGGATTGAGCCTCGCTGGCTGGCGTTGTTGTTGGTTTGCATGGCTTTGATGCGTGCCGCTTTTGGGCGGGAACGTGTGTGGTTGGTGGCGGCCTGTGGCGCCTTGGTTCTGGCTGCATTTAGTTTTTGGGGCAACCATGCAATGCCGCTCAAGTTGTATCCAGTTTTGGTCAGTGTGACTCTGTTGTGTGTCTTCTCCCTCAGCCTGGTGTATCCACCCAGCGTGATTGAACGCTTGGCGCGCTTGCAAGAACCGGAGTTGCCGCCCGCCGGCGTAGCCTATACACGGCGCGTTACACAAGTATGGTGTGGATTTTTCATCCTCAATGGTAGTGTTTCCTTGCTGACGGCCTTGTTCGCTTCTGATGCTGTGTGGGCCTTGTACAACGGCGTGATCAGTTATGCGATGATGGGCGTTTTATTTGTCGGTGAATGGGTGTCGCGCAAACGGATGAAGGCCAAGGCGTCCCATGCGTGATTTTTTGGATATTGCGCACCTGTTACATCAGGGTCGGGATGCTGCTTACCCTGTGGCCCTACGTGGTTCTACCCAACTTGATTTTGCTACGTTTGAGCAGGATGTCGCGGACTGGTATGGCGCCTTTGCGGCACATTCTGGTACCACCTTTGCATTTTATTTTCAAGACAGTTGCGATTTTTCTGCTGCCTTGCTAGGCGCGTGGCACGCCGGAAAAACCGTTTTTTTGCTTGCCGATGCGTTGCCCGCCAATTTGGCGGCTTTGCAATCGGGAGCTTTGGTTGATGGCTTTGCTGGAGATATCACCGGCGTACCTTGCGTCCATCCGGTCAGGGAGAGTGTCACACCTTCGTGGCAAATGCTGGATCGACAAGCGCCGTCTCTGGTGGTTTACACCTCCGGATCGAGCGGAGTACCTGTTGCAATTGGTAAACGGCTGTCCCAGCTATTTGACGAAGTCACTGCCTTGGCGCAATGTTTTGGGGACCGCATCGGAGACGCCACTATCTGCGCTACGGTCTCTCACCAACATATCTATGGGCTGCTGTTTGCAGTGCTCTTGCCTTTGGCGTACGGACGCCCGTTGTCAGCGCGACGCTTGGCATTTGCGGAGGACATAGCTGCTGAACTGGCCCGGAGTGGCACCCGCGTACTGATTTCGAGCCCCGCGCATCTCAAACGCTTGCCCGACCAGCTACCGTGGGACGCAGCGCGTGCCAATTTGTGTGCAGTCTTTTCCTCAGGCGGCCCTTTGCCGGATGATGCGTTGCCGACGTGTTTGCAATTACTAGGGCAGACGCCGATCGAGGTGTACGGCAGCTCGGAAACGGGCGGCGTGGCCTGGCGTCAAAGACAACCCGATGGAATATTGACATGGCAAGCCTTGCCAGGCGTATCAATCCGGGTTGACGACGAATCGTTGCAAATCCGCTCTGCACACACTGACTCATTGGGTTGGCAAACCATGTCCGACCGCGTACGCATGGTTGACAACGGATTTGAGTTGCTGGGTCGTTCCGACCGCATCGTCAAAATTGAGGAAAAGCGTGTTTCACTGAATGCTGTGGAGCATGCGTTGATGAGCACGGGCTTGGTCGTTGAAGTACGGGTGTTGGTGCAGACAGGACAACGCACGCAATTGATTGTTGCAGCCGTTCCAAGCGAAGGCGGCTGGTTGTTGTTGGACCAAGGGGGAAAGCAGTTGCTAAATGCACGCCTGCGGGCTGCACTCGAATGTGTTGTGGAACAGAGCGTGCTTCCTCGGCGCTGGCGGTATGTATCGTCACTACCAATCAACACCCAGGGCAAAACAACTGAAGCCGCGCTGCTGGCTTTGTTTGATCCCAAGCGACCGGATGCGCGCCTATTGGTGCGCTCTGTGGATGCGGTGTCTTTGCAAGTCGACATTGCACATGAGTCCCCTTACTTTGATGGTCATTTCACGCAAGCTCCGATTCTTCCGGGTGTGGCACAGTTGGATTGGGTGGTGCTTTTTGGACGGGAGTTTTTTCCTTTGCCACCGAGATTCGTACGTTTGGAAGCGGTCAAGTTTCAACAAGTCATTAAGCCTGGCGCGCCCATTGAGATGGCACTGAAATTTGAGGCTGAACGTGGACGTCTGGCCTTTACTTTGCGTTCGATCGCTGGGTCTCATGCCAGCGGCCGCATTATTTTTGGGCCTGCGCTATGACCGTTTGTGCTGTCATTCCGGTCTATAACCACGGTGCCGCGATTGGGGCGGTCGTGCACTCGGTGCTGGATCTCGGTTTACCGTGCGTGCTGGTGGACGACGGCAGCGATGTTGCATGTGCGCAGGTATTGGTCGACCTGGCGTCGGCGTATCCAGAGCACCTTACCTTGACCAGACTACCGGTCAACCAGGGCAAGGGCGGTGCCATGATGGCGGGATTGCGACTGGCTCTGCTGCAGGGTTATAGCCATGCGCTACAGATTGACGCGGACGGCCAGCACAATGCGCAAGACATTCCTAGGTTTTTGGCGTCCGTTCTGACGTACCCTGATAGTGTGATTTGTGGTTGCCCTGTGTACGATGAGAGTGTGCCCAAGGCGCGCTTGTATGGTCGTTATTTGACGCACGTTTGGGTCTGGATCAATACACTGTCCTTTGCCATTCAAGACTCCATGTGTGGGTTCCGGGTCTATCCCCTCGCGACAACCGTTGAGCTGATTGATGCGACTTCGATTGGGCGACGCATGGATTTCGATGTGGAAATATTGGTGCGTCTGCACTGGCGCGGCGTGAGCATAGTGAACCAACCCACGCGCGTAAGTTACCCCAGCGACGGCGTGTCTCATTTCCGGGTTTGGTTGGACAACGTATTGATTTCACGCATGCATGCAAAGCTGTTTTTGGGCATGTTGCTGCGGTTGCCGTCTCTGCTTTGGCGCAAGGTGCATGCATGACCACAAGCGGCAGCAAAGATCCCCATTGGGCCGAGATTGGCGAGAGCACCTTTGTTGTGGGAATTTGGCTGCTCTATTGGGTTCATCGCCTGATGGGGCGTTGGCCGTTTCGGGTGTGCATCTACCCGGTAGTCGCGATTCATTGGTGGATGCGGCCACTGGTGCGCAAATCATCGCTGCAGTACTTTCAGCGTTTGCAGGCGCACACCGGAGCTCTGGGGAGCGACCCTGATTGGCGTGACGGCATTCGACACTTGGCTCTTTTTGCGGAAACGATGTTGGATAAATTGGTAGCGGCCTCGGGGCACTATCCACTGGAGTGCGTGAAGAGTACCGGGCGCGAAGCGGTTTATGCAACTGCGCAACGGGGTCAGGGTGGCTTGATCATTACTGCCCACATGGGTTGCCTAGAACTTTGCCGAAACTTGGAGCAAGGCCATGGCGTGCTGCGGTTGAACGTGCTGGTGCACACACAGCACGCAGAAAAATTCAATCGGGTGCTCAAACGACTCAATCCAAGCAACGATCTTAAACTGATTGAGGTAACCGAAGTGGGTCCTGCGACTGCCGTTATGTTGGCAGAAAAGGTGGCTGCTGGCGAATTCATCGCCATCGCAGGAGACCGCATACCGGTGTCGGCCAGCAAAACGGTAGAAGTGCAGTTTCTCGGTCATTTCGCACCGCTTCCTGTAGGTCCCTATATATTGGCGCATTTGTTGCAATGCCCTGTCTATATGCTGGGATGTATCCATGAAGGCGAAGGCTACCGTCTGCATTTCAAGCAACTGGCGGAACGTGTTCACTTGCCCAGGCGAGGGCGTGACCTAGCGCTGACCTCGTATGCGCAGCTTTATGCCGATGCCTTGACAGAATCGCTGGTGCAGTCACCCTACGACTGGTTCAACTTCTTTCCCTTCTGGGACCAAAAAGCGACTTCCAAGAATGTCCCCATCCAATCCTGATACTGTGGTTTTTGACGGCACACGCCTGTGCATTGAAGATGTGGTGGCCGTGGCCAACCAACAGCGCGTCGCCCATCTGTCCACGACAATTGAATTCCGTGCAAAGATCTCCCGCGGTGCGGAGTTTCTTGACCGCCTGTTGGCGGAAGATGGCGTCATCTACGGCGTGACGACGGGCTATGGCGATTCATGCACCGTCAGCATTCCTCCGTCCTTGGTCAATGAGTTGCCACACCACCTCTACACCTACCATGGGTGTGGTTTGGGACGTTTCTTGACACCACAGGAAACCCGTGCCGTTCTTGTGGCCCGTATGGTCTCGCTTTCGCGCGGTATGTCTGGTGTAAGTATCGGGCTACTAGAGCAAATCGAAGCGCTGCTCTACCACGATGTGCTCCCACTGATACCGGCCGAAGGATCGGTTGGCGCCAGTGGCGATCTGACGCCATTGTCTTACTTGGCAGCCGTACTGTGTGGTGAGCGAGATGTTTTGTACCGGGGCGAAGTGCGGCACGCCGGTGAGGTGTTGAAGGCACTGGATATTGCACCGTTGCGGCTTCGCCCCAAAGAAGGGTTGGCCATCATGAATGGCACCGCCGTGATGACAGCTTTGGCCTGCCTGGCCTGGCAACGCGCCAATTACCTCAGCAAAATGGCAACCCGCATTACCGCCCTGAATGTATTTGCGAGTGCGGGTAATGCGCACCATTTTGATGAGGTTCTGTTTTCGGTGAAACCCCATGCGGGCCAACAATTGGCTGCCGCGCGGGTGCGTGACGACCTGTCTTGCGACCAGCCCAGTCGCAATGAACAGCGCTTGCAGGACAGATATTCGCTGCGCTGCGCGCCACACGTGATTGGGGTGCTTGAAGACGCACTGCCTTTCTTCCGCACGCAAATTGAGAACGAACTCAATAGCGCCAATGACAACCCCATCGTAGATGCGGAGAACGAAAGGGTGCTCCATGGCGGACACTTTTACGGCGGCCATATTGCGTTTGCGATGGATGGCCTCAAGAACGCGGTCGCCAATGTGGCCGACTTGCTGGATCGCCAGTTGGCGCTGCTGGTCGACACACGTTTCAACCATGGCCTTCCCAGCAATCTTTCAGGAGCAACGGGCCCGCGTGCCGCCATTAACCATGGCTTGAAAGCCGTGCAAATCAGTGTTTCCGCGTGGACGGCTGAAGCCTTGAAGTTGACCATGCCCGCGTCGGTGTTTAGCCGCTCTACCGAGTGCCACAACCAGGACAAAGTCAGCATGGGAACCATCGCAGCGCGAGATTGCTTGCGCGTGCTGGAGTTGACCGAGCAGGTCATTGCTGCGATGTTGATCGCGGCGCGCCAGGCGGTAGAACTGCGACAGCGCGACCACGCGGATGCCAACTTGCCGGAAAAGCTCGCGGCCATGCACACCGATCTTTCGCAGCGCATCCCCCTGGTAGTGGAAGACCGGGCGCTTGACCATGATCTGATCGCGTTGCTCGGCGCAATCCGCAGCGAAGCCTGGAGTTTGTATGCCCCCTGATTTGAGCCATACCATAGAGCTCACGCCGGCCTTCCATGATCTGGACCCCATGGAAATTGTCTGGCATGGCAATTATGTGAAATATCTCGAACTGGCGCGCTGCGCCTTGCTCGCCAAGTTCGACTACGACTATCCGCAAATGCGTGATTCGGGTTATGCATGGCCTATCGTGGACATGCGACTCAAGTACGTGAAGACGACCGAGTTTGGGCAGCGCATTCGCGTCCACGCAGAGATTGTTGAATGGGAGAACCGGCTCAAGATCGAATACCTGATCTCGGACGCCTTGACCGGTAAGAAAATCAACACGGCGTACACCATTCAGGTGGCGGTAGACATGGCGAGCCGCGAGATGCTATACCTTTGTCCCGACGTGCTGTGGCGCAAATTGGGCGTGGAACCTGTATGAAGCAAATCTGGTTGGGACTGTTGCTCCTGTTCGTGGCGTTGGCGGCCAACGCCGCAGACCTGATAGCGGATGTTCGCGCACGCCTGACCCAGCCGTCCGTGCTGCGTGGTACGTTTGAGCAAAGCAAGCAGGTTGTTGGCTTCAAGAAGGCGTTGTTGTCCAAGGGGGATTTTCTGGTAGCGCGCGACAAGGGCGTGGTCTGGCGGACCCGCGAACCCTTTGCCAGTGTGCTGAAGCTTACGCCCAATGAAATAGTGGCCAAACAGGGCGGTGAAGTTGCATTTCGACTATCGGCCAATACGGAGCCCACGGTGCGCGTCATCAACGGTTTGATGTTCTCCTTGCTCAACGGTGACATGGCAGCGCTTGCGGAGCAATTCAAGATAGCAGGTGGCATCGAGGTAAAGTCCTGGTCACTGACCTTGTTGCCCAAACAAGCAGCATTTTCCAAAGTATTGACACGTATCGAACTCAACGGAGATCAGTACGTGCAGCGGATTGCAATAGATGAGGCCAATGGGGACCGAACGGTCATCCAGTTTCATAAACAAACTCCCGACCCCGCGAAGCTAAGCGCGGATGAGGCAGCCCAGTTTGATTGAGTCCCAGGCGTCAACGCCACGCAGCCGCTGGCTGGCCTATGTCTGGCTTGCGGTGGTGCTTGCCGTGCTGGGGCACAACGTCTGGTTGTGGACTGGTGCCAGGCTGCAATTGGATACCGATGTGCTTGCGATGTTGCCCCGGGATGAGCGAGACGCGACGGTACAGAATGTCACGCGTAAGCTGACCGATTCGGCTTCCCGACGCATTGTTGTGCTGGTGGGTGGGGGTGACTGGCTCAGTGCGCGCAGCGCCGCTGATGCGTATGCCCGGGCGCTGTCCGCATCCAGTCAGACCGTCAATCTGCGGTACCTTGTGGACGATGCCATGGCGGCGCAAATGGTAGATTTCTTCAAACCTTGGCGCAAGCAGTTGCTGACGCCACAGCAGCGCCAGATGCTGGATACGCTGCAGCCTGATCAATTGGCCGCTCGTGCGGTGGAGTCGTTGTATCGCCCAATGGGAATGCTCCGCGTAGGGGAGTGGGGTGACGATCCGTTGAATCTGTTTGGTACCTGGCTCACCTATCGCGCGGGAGAGAGCAGGGTGCGGGTGACCGATGGCCGACTATCGATTTCGGATGGCGATCAGCATTACGCGCTCCTGATGCTGGAGCAGCAGGGTTCGGCGTTTTCAATGTCAGCTCACGAGGCTTTGACGCCGTTGCTGGCGCGCGCCAAGCAACAAGCGATCAGCGCAGTTGCATCGGCTGAGGTTTTTGCCATTGGCGTGCCCTTGTATGCTGCCGCGGCGGCCGCACAAGGGCAACACGAAATGCACACGATAGGAGCCGGGTCCCTGCTTGGTATGGTGCTGCTGACACTGTTTGCCTTCAGTTCCATTCGCCCGCGCCTCCTCGTCACGCTATCGATAGCGGTAGGCCTGCTCGCAGCAGTCTCCCTATGCGCGTTGGTGTTCGAGCGTCTGCATCTGATCACGCTGGTGTTTGGCGCCAGTCTGGTGGGGGTCGCGGAAAACTACGGCACGAATTATTTCAGCAACCGGTTGGGTCGCGCCCCATCTGAACGTTGGAGCATGCTGCGTGAACAGGCTCCTGTCATGTGGCTTGCCATGTTGACCACTGCGATCGGTTATGCCTTGTTGGCCCTGACACCATTTCCGGGGCTGCGCCAGATTGCTGTATTTTCTGCAGTGGGATTGTTGGCCGCTTTTGTCACGGTCTTGTGGTGGTTCCCTTTTCTGGATGGCGGGACCATGGGCACGACGCGCCTGGCTCAGTGGATCGGCAGCCGCCGGGCGCTTTGGCCAGTGCTGGGTCGCAACCGTTTCACTTGGGGGTTTTCATTGACCGCCATCGCGGTGATGGTGGTGGGTGCGGCTGCAGTGCAAGTGAATGACGACATTCGCCTATTGCAAAATGCTCCCCCTGAACTGATAGCGCAACAAATCCGCATTGGCAAACTCTTGCAATTGCCAAGCCCTGGGCAGTTCTATCTGGTGCAGGGCAGTAGTCCGGAGGAAGTGCTTCAGCGGGAAGAAGCGCTCAAGGTGCTACTGGATTCTCTACGGTCTGCCGGTGGATTGTCAGGCTATCAGGCCATCACTGACTGGGTGCCATCGGCCCGCCAACAGCAGATGGACGCCGCAGCTGTTGAGCGCGTTGTGTTCGGTGCTTCGGGTGTGCGGGCGCTAGCGATGGCCCAATTGGGCGAAGTAGCGCCAGCCGCAGCTGGACCTGTTGTGGCGGAACCCTTGCGATTGGAAGCCTGGTTGAGCAACCCCGTGTCCGAACCGTTTCGTCAGCAGTGGTTGGGACCGTTCGCAGAAGGCTATGCCAGTATCGTGTTGCTGCGCGGAATTGATGGTGCCGATAAGCTGGACCGTGCGGCACAACTTGCACCTATGGTGCCTGGCGTTCGCTGGGTCGACACTGTAGCCCAAGTTTCGGGTGTTATGGCGCGCTATCGCTACCGCATGGGTGGTGTCATTGCAGTCAGCTACTGCCTGGTCTTTGCCGCACTGGCTTGGCGTTTCGGTCGCCGTGCCTGGCGTGCGCTGTTGCCGACCGCGCTGGCCAGTTGCCTGACGCTCTCTTTGCTGGCGCTGTTGGGGCAGCCTCTGCAGTTGTTCAATGTGCTGGCGCTGTTGTTGATTTTGGGCATGGGCGTGGACTACGGTATTTTTCTACTCGAACAGCCCGACCGTGATGCTGTTCGCCCCTTCCTTTCTGTCACGCTGGCGGCCGCCAGCACCTTGCTGGCATTTGGGCTTCTAGCCTTGTCCGCAACGCCCGCGTTGCGTGCCTTTGGCCTCACCATGTTGTTTGGAATCAGCTTGAGTTGGTTGCTGACACCGCTGTTTTTGCCTTCCGCGATAAAACCAAACCAGAAAGCGACTGAGACATGAAGACAGAAAACACGGACATTCTCATCATCGGTGCAGGCCCCGCAGGGTCAGTGGCCGCTGGTTTGCTGCGCAAACAAGGTCGTCGGGTGTTGGTGGTCGAGAAGGAACAATTCCCTCGCTTTTCCATTGGCGAGAGCCTTCTGCCCCAAAGCATGGAATACATTGAAGCGGCGGGGTTTTTGCAAGATGTCATAGAGGCGGGATTCCAATATAAAAATGGTGCTGCGTTTGTGCGTGGCGACAAGCACACGTCTATTGACTTCAGAGATAAATTTTCAAAGGGATGGGGCACTGCCTACCAGGTGCAGCGTGCAGATTTTGACCATGTGCTGATACGCGCTGCGGAAAAAGCAGGTGCTGAAGTGCGCTTCCAGCACCAGGTGGTTGCGGTCGACGTGTCGGGGGACTGTCCACTGGTGCAGGTCGTCTCGCCAGACAAGGAAACCTACCAGATCAGCGCCCAATTTCTGTTGGACGCCAGCGGCTTCGGGCGCGTGCTGCCGCGCCTGCTGGACCTGGAGACTCCGTCGACTTTCCCGGTACGCGGCGCCTACTTTACGCACATCGAAGACCGCATGTCCATGGGTAGCTTTGACAGAAATAAAATTTTGATCACCGTCCATCCCGAGCATGTGGACGTCTGGTTTTGGACGATCCCATTCTCAAACGGCCGGTGTTCGCTGGGTGTTGTGGCCGCCAGCGAATTTCTGGAGCAATTTCAGGGGAGCGAAACCGAACGGCTCCAAGCCATCGTGGCGCAAACACCGACGTTGGCCACGCTGCTGGGCGATGCAGTCTGGGACACCCCCGCGCGCAAGTTGGTTGGCTACGCCGCCAATGTGAAATCGCTGCACGGAAAGGGCTTTGCCTTGCTGGGAAATGCGGGCGAATTTCTGGACCCCGTGTTCTCCAGCGGCGTCACCATCGCGGTGAAGTCGGCAGGTCTTGCCGTGGCAGCAATTGAACGGGCGTTCCGTGGAGAGACCGTAAACTGGCAGGTCGAATATGCAGACCCACTCAAAGCCGGCGTGGACGCCTTCCGTGCATTTGTGGAGAGTTGGTACTCCGGTGGATTCCAGGACATTATTTTTTATACAGAGCAGTCCCCAGACGTCCGCAAAATGATTAGTGCGATTCTTGCTGGTTATGCCTGGGACACGCGCAACCCCTATGTTGCCCAGCCCCGTCGATTGAAAACCCTGGAGCAAGTGTGCGCGGCTTGATCGCTCTTTTGGCTGTGCTGATTGTCAGCGCCTGTGCGACGACGACGGCACCACCGCCTCTCCAATTGCCACAACCGCGCCTGACGCCGCAGGCCATGGGCATCACTGCAAGCCTAGCGCAGCGCTTGACTGTTGAACGAACGCCAACGGGTCGGCCAGTCGCCGCCCGTAGCCTGGACACGTTGCTTGAAATGGATGCCAGCAGTGTGCGCATGGCTGCGTTTGCACTGGGTCAGCGGGTGATGACGCTGGCATGGGATGGCACCGCGCTCACCAGCGAACGCCATGCCTTGCTGCCAGCAGAGGTGGATGCCGCCTATGTGTTGCGTGATGTGCAATGGATGTACGCCCCCCTGGAAGCCCTGCGCACGATTTTGCCAACCGGTTGGCAGTTGGATGAGCGTGGTGCCGAGCGTATTCTTAGCCACGGTGCGACGCCTGTACTGCTGATTCGCTATGGGTCCGAACCCCGTTGGATCGGACGCAGCAGAATGGAGAATCTGTTGGAGGGCTACAGCCTGACGATAGAATCCGCCCAACAGGCGGGGAGCTGACTTTCATGGTGCGGTCATCAGTTTATTTGAACGAAGTCGGTGTGGTGTGCGCCTTAGGAGTCGATGCCGCAACGGTACGCAGCGGATTGTTTGCGGTTCGTCCCAGTGGTGTCGCCGCTAATACGACCATTGTTCCGGGGCAGGAGCTGTTTTTGGGCGCTGTCACACACACTTTGCACAGCGTGAACGGGCTGCCCCAGCCTTTGCGCAGTCGCAACAATGCCTTGCTGTTAACTGCCTTGCAACAAATTCGCGGCGCAGTGGATGCAGCCATCAATCGCTACGGTGCGCACCGCGTAGCGGTGGTCGTTGGCACGAGCACAGCCGGCATTGGCGAAGCACAAGCTGCCATGGCCCACTACGAGGCTGAGGGAACACTCCCGCCCGCGTTCCACTTCAGCCAGCAAGAGATGGGCTCTCCCGTGATGGCACTCAATGTGGAGTTGGGTCTTTGTGGCCCGGTGGTGGGTGTATCAACAGCCTGCTCGTCCAGTGCAAAAGCCCTAGCAAGTGCAGCGCGCCTATTGAATGCAGGCATGGCCGATGCTGTGGTTACGGGTGGCATGGACGCGCTCAGCCATTTCACGGTGGCGGGCTTCTCGTCGCTAGAGGCTCTTAGTGCGGCGCGATGCAATCCTTTGAGCCGCAATCGGTGCGGCATCAATATAGGGGAGGGCGGTGCGCTGTTCCTGATGACGCGCGAGCCAGGCGCTGTTCGTCTGGCCGGTTGGGGTGAGTCGTCCGACGCGTACCATATATCGGCACCGTCACCCAAGGGAACGGGCGCAATGGCCGCCATGCGCGCGGCGCTTGAGCGCGCCAGCATCGGGCCGGCGGCCATTGATTACATTAATCTGCACGGCACAGCGACGCAGCAGAACGACACCGTGGAATGCTTGGCCGTTCACGAGGTGTTTGCATCCGGCACCCCGGTGAGCTCTACCAAACCGCTTACTGGGCATACTCTGGGTGGCGCTGGCGCCCTGGAGGCCGCGTTGTGCTGGCTCACGCTGCGCGATAACCCTCAGGGCCACTTGCCCACCCACTGGTGGGACGGCGAGGTGGACCCAGAACTCGCGCCGCTGAACATCGTGCGCAGTGGCGATAACTTGGGGCGTGCCCCCAACTACCTGCTCAGCAACTCATTCGCCTTTGGCGGAAGCAACGCCAGTTTGGTTCTGGCCCAGGGCTAATAAAGACTTGCACCATGCAAACAGATACAGAAACATCCACCACACGAGAGCCGGTGCCATACCCGATCACCGCAATCGTTCCCCATGCGGGCAAGATGTGCCTGCTTGATCGCGCCATTGACGGTGATGCGGAAAGCCTGAGCTGCGAGGTCACCATTCGGCCAGACGGTTTGTTCATTACCGATGACGGCGTGGATGGTTGGGTTGGCATTGAGTACATGGCCCAGACCGTGGCAGCATGGGCCGGTTGGCGCGCCCGATTGCGGGGTGAAGAGCCCCAAATTGGTTTTCTCTTGGGCAGCCGCCACTACGAATGCACACACCCCAAATTCGCCCTGGGAGAAACCTACCGGGTTGACGTGCATCGGCAATTTCAAGCGGACAACGGTCTTGGCCAGTTTGACTGCAGTATCCAACTGCACGGGGAAACGATTGCCACTGCAACGTTGACAGTGTTTGAGCCGGCCAATGCGGAAGAGTTTTTGATGGGACAAGCGCGTGGGTGATCGAACTGTTTTGGTGACCGGCTCCAGCCGGGGAATTGGCCGCGCAATTGCTTTGCGGTTGGCGCGTGATGGCTATGACCTGGTCTTGCATTGCCGCAATGGCGTCGAGCAGATGCATGCAGTTGCTGAGGAGATTCGCGGCATGGGGCGCAATGTCCGGGCGTTGCAATTTGATGTAGCCGACCGCGAAGCCACGGCCCGTGTGTTGTTGGAAGACATTGAGACCCACGGGTGCTATTACGGTGTGGTTTGCAATGCCGGTATCGCCCGTGACAATGCCTTTCCGGCCATGCCAGCTGAAGACTGGGACGCGGTCATACACACCAACCTCGACAGTTTTTACAACGTCCTCAACCCGCTGACCATGCCACTGGTGTGCAGGCGCAAACCGGGGCGCATCGTGACACTGTCGTCAGTATCAGGAATCATGGGCAACCGTGGGCAGGTCAACTACAGTGCGGCAAAGGCAGGCATCATTGGCGCGACCAAGGCGCTGGCGGTAGAACTGGCAAGCCGCGCAATCACGGTGAATTGTGTCGCCCCCGGCCTGATCGATACCGAAATGGTCGACCCGCATGTGCTGGACGAGGCGCTGAAAATAATCCCGGCTAAGCGCATGGGCAAGCCGAACGAGGTAGCAGCCGTCGTGAGTTTTTTGATGGGTGAAGACGCCGCGTACATTACGCGGCAAGTGATTTCTGTAAACGGGGGAATGGTGGGATGACACGCGTAGTAGTAACCGGGTTTGGTGCAATCAGCCCCTTGGGGCACGACTGGAATACCGTGCATGCGCGGTTGAAGCTGCGCCAGAATGCCGTACAGGCCATGGAGGAATGGGCGGGCTACGAAGGCCTCAACACCCGTGTCGGAGCACCCGCACAGCCCTTTGACTTGCCACCAGACAAATACAACCGCAAGTCCACACGCAGCATGGGCCGCGTCGCGCTGATGGCGGTGCGGGCCAGCGAATTGGCATTACAGGACGCAGGTCTGCTGGATGATCCTGTCCTTAAAAGTGGGCGTGTTGGCATCTCGTATGGCTCGTCTTCTGGAACCCCTAAATCGATTGGCGATTTCGGCCGGATGATGATCAACAAATCGACCGAAGGCATCAATGCCACCACCTATATCAAGATGATGTCGCACACTGCGGCCGTCAACATCGGCGTTTTTTTTGGACTCACCGGACGCATCGTGCCCACCTCCAGTGCCTGTACATCCGGCAGCCAGGGCATAGGTTACGCCTACGAAATGGTTCAAAGTGGCAAGCAGGTCGCCATGCTGGCCGGTGGTGCGGAGGAACTGGACGCTACCGAGGCGGCGGTGTTCGACACCCTGTTTGCCACCAGTGTCAAACACAACAACACGCCCGGCCTTACGCCGCGGCCCTTCGACGCTAACCGCGATGGCTTGGTGCTGGGGGAGGGCGCTTGCACCCTAGTGCTGGAGTCCCTGGAACACGCTCTGGCCCGCGGCGCCACCATCCACGCAGAAATCGTTGGTTACGGTACGAACAGCGATGGCCGCCACGTCACCCAACCCAATTCAACAACGATGGCGCAGGCCATGACGCTGGCGCTCGAAGACGCGGGCCTGCCACCCAGCGCGATTGCCTATGTGAATGCCCATGGAACGGCCACCGACCATGGCGACGTGGCCGAGTCCATCGCAACCCACAGCGTTTTTGGCGCGCGCATGCCGATCTCGTCGTTGAAGAGTTACATGGGCCATACCCTGGGTGCCTGTGGAGCGCTGGAAGCATGGATGAGCATTGAGATGATGCGCAGCGGCTGGTTCGCGCCCACGTTGAATCTGGAGCAGGTCGATCCCAAATGCGCGGAACTGGACTACATCACCGGTGACGGTCGCGCAATCCAGACAGACATTGTCATGAGTAACAATTTTGCATTCGGCGGAATCAACACCTCGATGATTTTTAAACGCTGGAAAGACTGACTGCTCTGTAAATGTCGCGCCTATTCGCTTACACCTGAAAGACTTGCATGAAAACCTTGATCACATTCGCACGGGACGCCACGGTGTTGTTCGCACCTACGGGTGAAAAATAGCGCACACGGTGGATCCCCGGTTTGCACTACAGACCTGCGAGGCACTGCTTGCAGAGTGGCGGTCTAACGCAGACGGCCAAGCCCTGTCGCAGGATGAAAGCGTGCGCGCGCAATCCATCACATCTCTCGCCCGACGCCAACAGTTTTTTGCGGGTCGTTGGTTGGCAAAAACCATGTTGAGCGACGCGTTGGGTGGAACACCTGCCGCATGGCACATCAGCGCAGACCCACACACCAAGCCTCGGGTCCTGGATCACAGCGTACAAATTTCCATCGCCCATAGCGGTGACTATGTGGCCTGTGCGCTGGCGGACGAAGCGGTGGGTATCGATGTGGAGCGCATGAAACCCCAGCGGTCGATTGCCGATATCGCGGAGTGGGTGTTCAGTGCGCAAGAGCAGCACGAATTGCTTGCAGCACAGGGCGATGCGGCGTTTCTTGAATTCAATCGACTGTGGACACGCAAGGAAGCGCGGCTCAAGCAGCTTGGGCTGCCTTTTGACATGACTGCGCTGCGCGCGATCCAGACATCGCCGGTTGAAAGCGGCGCAGCCACCGGTGGTACATGGTCTTTTACGGGGCAAGGTTTGGTTGTATCCCTTGCCGCAAATAGTTTGTCGCAATTGCGCATGCGCTGGCCACCACATTGGGTAGCAAATGCAGTTCAATGGTATAGATATGTGTAACGGATTTATCGGTTTGGTGTTCTATCGCTTGCGGGCCACTGCACGCACGTTATGTTTCTTGCCGCTTCTGGTTTGCGCAGCAGGTGCCAGTGCGCAGCAGGTGGCACCTGTGCGCTTTCTGCTGACTTTTGACGATGGTCCCGACGTCGGCCCAAATTCGTTGACCGTAAAAATTCAGCAGCAGTTGGCTGATAACCCGGTAATGCCCGGCATCAAGGCGCTATTTTTTGTGCAGTCGGCCCACAAGATCCGTGGTGGCAGCGATGCAGGGCGGCAACTGATGCGTGACACCTGCACTGGCGGTCACGTGCTGGGCCTGCACTCCGGCACCCCACGGGGCCATGTGACGCATCCCAGTTTGGCACCCGACGAGTTAGCAGAGTCTCTGGTGCAGGGCAAGCTGGCAATAGAACAGCAGTGCCCACACGGCGCAGCGTTTGTTCGGCCTCCTGATTGGGCCTACACCGATGCCACTCTGGCCGCCTACCAAAATGCTGGCATAGAGATGCTGCAAGCCGATGCCAGTGCCAATGATGGCAAGATTTATGGCTGGATCGTGAGCTTGCGCCGCCGCTCCCATTTGCGCAGCAGTTTGGAGCGGGTTGCGCAGGTGCGCGCCGCTGGGCAGTTACCTGAAGTGGATGGTGCCTTACCCGTTATCGTGGCCCTGCACGACACCAACTCCTACACCGCAGAGCACATGACTGAGTACCTGCACATACTGGTGGAGGAGAGTGCGGCGATAGGGCTTCCGCTTGCCAGTGCGCCGTTCTATGCAAATCGTGACGCTTTAGCACGTGCGGCACATGTGCGAGCGCAGAAGCAGCTGTATGTGTGTGACAAGACGGCATTGAGCACACCCATTGCGGTGCGCCTGGGGTTCAAGGAAGGCGATACCCGACGCGGCTGTTTTTAGTTTTTTGTGGCGCACTGTGTCTGTAGCGCACGGAAGAACTGCGCACGTCGGGCGACGTGGCAGGCGTTCTCCGGCTCGCGTCGCGGGCGGCTTTGGTGGGGTTGCCACTGTTGCTGCGTCAATGCGGTGGTTGGGGCGCCTGCTCTGTGGCAACCGCGAGTGCGGCCTGCGCCCGCCCGCCACGCCACCCGCCTTTGGGGGAGGCGCTGGAGCAGAGAGAGGCTGATGGACTGAAGATTGTGAGTCGGCGGATTCAAGTACGAAGTGCAACGCTTTAGAAACGGGTTGGGCCAAAAGTGAATAGGATGCACTTTTGTGACCGGCCAGTCCCAAACGTTGCACCATGACCTAT
>JACCDN011063427.1_pt1 | contig 53800 bp, 30 predicted proteins | sample 7441691 | NCBI WGS metagenome assembly JACCDN01 (sample SAMN15323439, study PRJNA562643) | freshwater metagenome | isolation source: river surface water | place: USA:Blue River Watershed | collected 2017-08-16 | reverse complement strand
TCATACACGGTAGAAGTGGTACAAGAACTATCTGCCTTTACTTTTAAAGACACAATAAATATACCTGGCTTCGTAAATACGTGTGTAGGACTAGCAAGTGTGTTGATACTTGATCCATCACCAAAGTTCCATTCGGATGCATATGAAGATGTACCATGACCTAAAATAGTATTATTTGTAAACCTGATTGTATCGGTTTGACAAACATTTTTAGGCATTGTAAATTGTGCCTTTGGTGACCCATGTATCGTAATTGTTTTTCTTGTTGGTAATGATGAACAACCTTCGTTGTTGGTAATTACTAAAGAAATACTATACGTACCTGGTTTTCCATAAAAATGGGATGGATTTTTAACATTAGAGGTAGAACCATCTCCAAAATCCCAAGCCCAACCTGTGATTGTTTCTGGAGTTCTTGGAATGGATTGATCAGAAAACTTAATGGTAATGGTATCAATACAGCTAGAGGTATCACTCATGCCAAATTTAGCAGTAGGTAGCGCTTTTGCGTCTAGTTGTACAATAGTTGAGTCGATACAGCCATTAACAGTTGTTGAAATTTGCTTGATATAGTAGCTTACTAAATTGCCTGTGATATTTGGTGGAACTAGTACTTTAGGACTTGTTGCCGTTGTGGAAGGGAAGAAAGACAATGGACTACCAGTAGGGGTTGTGTATGACCACAATTTAGAGGTAGGAACATTGGTTGTTTGATCCGTTAATTGTAATGTAGACTCGCCACAAACAAGTGAACTACTAATTGTAAATCTAACATTTGGTCTTCTATATAATGAGATATTGGTAGTTGTATCTGCGGTACATCCATTGATTGAAGTTGCAGTTAATTTAACGGCATACACGGTATCTAAATTTCCTGCATTATCGCCAAACTGAAGTTGATATCGTTTGTTGACACTTGTAGGTAATGCTCTTAAATATGAAGGTGTATTGGATGTTAAATTGGTAACTGACCAAGCTGCATTATAGGTATTGTTTTTTGCTACAATAGATTCGGTTAGATAATTTTTAAATCCAACAGGAACGCCGCAAATTTCTTTGCTCGTAACTGTAAATATGGATGCAGGGGCCGGGAAGATGGTTATCTTTTTGGTTACACTATCGTTACAGCCGGTATTGGTATAGGTGGTTACAAGTTTGACATACAAAACAGAATCCGCAACATTAGAATTGTTTTTAAATATAAATGTTGGACTATTCAAATTCGTGACTTTGCTGTTATTTACATACCAATCATAAATTAAGCCTGCGGTTTGATTGTTATTGCCATAATAACTTGTATTTGTAAATGATAATGGCAGGTTTGAACAAATAGTTGAATCGGCACTCACATTTGCTTTTACACTATTTGGCCTTGTAATTACTTGTCTAGAAAAAATGTCCTGCGCACAACCCCATTTACTATATGCAATGAGTTGAAGTGTTACCGTATCACTTTCGTTTTGAATAATATAATCTGGAGCAAGTACAGAGCTATCGTAGTTTGCAAGTAAGAATCCAAATCTGTCATATATACGCCATTCGTATCTCCAAATGTCATTTGCCCCCGGAAAATCTTGAACTTTAATATGGTCCCTAATTTTAAATGGAGCACAGCCTAGTGTGTCTGTATTAAAGAAGGCGCGAGCATTTGGATGAACCGTAATTTGTTGAATTGCGGTTGTGTCTAAACATCCATGAGGATTACTTACAAACAATCTAACGGTATACACACTATCAACTACACCCGTATTTGTAAATGTGTACGTTAAATTTTGCGTGCTAGTATTTAATTTGATAATATTATCCTTTCGCACTTCCCAGCGTGATGTAATGGCATTAACGCCTAATCCATTTTTAGGATCTGAAGTGTTGATAAATGTTTTGGTCCAAGGTCCACAACTGTCAATTTTCCCAACGTTAAATGATGCAGTTGGTTTTGGATGAATGGTGGTGAATCTATTTAATGAATCAATACAACCCTTTAAGCTAGTAACTGTTTGTTTTATTTTGTATGCAATAGAATTGGCTGTCGTATTAACAGGGAATATCACATACGGGTTGTTTGCGTTTGGATTAAATAATGCTAAGCCACCCATTGGTAAAACAGTCCATTGTCTTTGCAATGAATCGTTAGGGAAGTTGATGGTATTGTCTGTTGGGTTTACAATATATATACCACAACCTTCTACAGGTACTGTAAAGTCTACATTAGGTCGTCTATTAATTTTTATTGCCTTTGTAAGTGTGTCTATACAGCCATCCACCGTATAAATCATCATATTAATATTATAGCTAGTGTCTACAGTGCCTTTTGCATCTTTAAATTTAAAGTTTGGTTTAGCAGCTATAAACGGAGCAGTAGTGGAGTCAATTACAATGGCTCTAGCGGTATCAAATAGATTGTTATACGTTACAGACCACTTGTATTGTGGCGTTGTTCCAGTTTTAAACAATGAACTATTGTTGATACTAGAATTCACACCATTAATGGTCGTACAAACTTCGTCCGCTTTATCAATTGTAAAGATTGCTTTTGGCTTAGGATACACTACTAAATTGCCAATACTGCTACTGTCTTTACAACTATTAATTGTTTCAGATATAACTAGTTTGATTGTATAAATGGAATCTCTAGTGTTACTATTGTTAATCAAGTTAAATGTACCTGGTACTTGATCTGTGCTTAGTAATGCGCCATTTGCATACCATGCATAGCGAAGCGTGCTCGTTGTTCTGTTAGGCCCAATATAGCTTGTATTAACAGCTTGTGTGCTTAACATGGTACAACTATTTTGCGGCGCAACAGTAAAGTTTACAATTGGGTTTTGATAGGTGTAAACGATTCTATTAACAGAATCTGGTCTACAACCATATAAGCTGTTTACTTTTAATGCGATGTGTAAAGTGTCATCTGCATTTGTAATTGCATAGTTTGGTGGATTAGGGCTTACAGTATTGGATAAAATGTTTCCATTTCTATCTCTAATAGTCCATTTGTACGAAGAAAATAAATTGATCGTTGGATTAGGAGATGGATCTGTTTTATTTACAACATTTAACGAATTAATTGCATTAAATGGTGCGCAAGCTGCTGTTGTTCCAATGGTTAAATCTATACGTGCATCTGGATGAACAGTAATGGTATCTCTGTAAGTATTGATACATCCATTTGGAGATTTAGCGGTTAATGTAATTGGATACAAGCTGTCTTTAATACCTGTATTTGTAAAGGTGTAATTTACCTGAGTAGTATAGTTTGTGTTAATTAAACTATATACAGGAACTGCACCGCCATTCCTTAAAATATCTATTCCCCATGTAAATGTTCCATTGGTAAGTGGGCTACTATTAACTGAAGAACTGTTGATAATGTTTCTTGTAGTTGGTCCACAATCAGCTCTTGGGCCTCCAATACTAAAATTAGCAATTGGCAGCGGATCAATTGTTACAGAAATGGTTTGTTGATTGGTGCAACCATTTGCAGTAAGCGTATAAACATAATTAACGACAATTGGATTTGGTGATGTGTTGGTTAAGGTTTCACTGATAGCGCCACTTCCATTTGCAGCTGGGTTAGATATGCCCGCAATATTTGCTCTTGACCAAGTATAGGTTGTACCTACTGTTGCACTTGTAGGGTTATAATAGAATGGTGTTCCACTACACTGTGCTGGTAATGCCAGTAAACTTGTTAATTGAGGTGTTGGATATACAACAACATTTACAGTTTGTGTGTTCGGGCATCCATAGGTTGTTAAAGCAAATGAGTAAGGTACCGTAATTGGATTAGGTGTCGTATTAATAAGTGTTTCATTAATTCCACTTGTTCCAGTACCAGCCGTATTGGTTATACCTGCCACTACATTTCTTGTCCAAACCCAACTTACACCTGTAGTTGGACTAATAGGGGTGTAGCTAAAGTTGGTTGCATTGCAAATTGCTGGTGGTGTTAGTGTAGACGTTAAAATTGGTTTTGGACTAACGGTAATTTCTACATTAAACGGAGCGCCAACACATGAACCTGCAGCACCAGATGTTGGTGTTACTAGATAGGTTAATAAACCTTGTGAATTACTATTATTAGTGAGTAACTGAGAGATATTAGCAACAGAACTTAATTGTGCAGCTCCTCCAGAAATAGCACCTAATGGATTACTTGTTGGAGCAGTCCAAGTATAAGTAGTATTAGCTGGTACAATTAAATTTCCTCCATTTACTGGGGCAATATTAAAAGTTGCATTGCTACAAATAGTTTGTGTTTGCGTTGTAATGGAAGGCTTAGGATTCACGGTTACCGTTAATAGGAAAGTGGATCCTACGCAATTTCCTGTTGCGCCAGATTTTGGTGTAATGGTATACGTTATTTGTTGTGCAACATTTGTAGTGTTAACAAGGGTTTGACCAATTGTTGATTGATCTACATTAACATCAGATTGCCCCGTAATATTATTGTTGTTGGTGCTAACAAACCAAGTATAAGTAGTATTTGCAGGTATAATGGTTGATCCACCATTTACTAGTGGTAAATTAAATGCTGTACCACTACATACTTCTCTTGTTTGATTTCCAATTACTGGTTTTGCATTTACATTAACCACAACATTAAAAGGAGAGCCTGGGCAACTACCGGCTGCACCAGATTTAGGAGTAACGCTATATGTTAATGTAGCGGCAGCGTTGGTTGTATTGGTTAAGCGCTGACTAATATTAGCTGATGCAACTGTTTGTGTTGATCCGCCAGTAACTGCTCCAGCAGGATTGCTTACCGGTATTGGCCATGTGTAGGTTGTGTTATTTGGAACAATACCATCTGCACTATTTACAGGGGATACAGTAAATAAATCTTCACTACAAATTGTTCTTGCTTGCGCATTGATTGCAGGTTTAGGATTGATGGTAATAACCGCTGTAAAATTTGGTCCAGTACATGTTCCTGCAATTGGAGTTACAGTGTAAGTAATGGTAGCAGGCGTATTGGTAATGTTATTTAATAATTGACTTACCGAGTTTGCTGCTACAAGTTGTGAACTTTGACCTGTAATTGAACCAACTGGATTATCAATTGGATTAGCCCAAGTGTATTTGGTATTTGTTGGTACAATGCCATCTGTATTATTTACAGGTGCAATATTAAATGCAGTTCCACTACAAACAGTTTGTGCCTGTGCAGCTGTAATTGATGGTTGTGGATTTATTAAAACAGAAACTGTAAATGAATTTCCAATACAATTTCCGGCGTCACCAGATGTTGGTATAACAGTGTATACAACTGTTTGTGCAATATTACTTGAATTGATAAGGGTTTGGCTAATATTAACACTAGCAGTTGTTACAGTTGACTCACCTGTTACGTTAGGGTTGTCAACAACAGTCCAAGTATAGGTTGTATTTGCTGGAACAATTCCGTTGGTGATGTTTGCAGGTGCTGCTGTAAATGTTTCACTGCTACAAATAGTTGTGGTCATATTTGTGATAGCAGGCTTTGGATTTACATTAACAATGAGCTGATAACTAGACCCTGCACAGCTATTTGCAGAAGGGGTTACAGTATACGTTAATGTTCCAGGAGCATTGGTACCATTGGTTAACAATTGTCTTATTTGTGTTTGCGCAGATGCTTGTGCAGAACCACCTGTGATTGCGCCAAGTGGACTACTAACTGGGTTGGTCCAAGTATAGGTTGTACCCGTAGGAATAATATTTCCGTTACCATTGCTTGGTGCATTCGTAAAATTATTGCCACTACAAATAGCTTCTGTTTGAGGTGTAACAAACGGCTTAGGTTTTACAGTAACATTTACTGTAAACGGAAGTCCAACACAATTACCAGTAGCACCAGAAGTAGGTGTAACAGTATATACAACTAGTTGATCTGTATTCGTATTATTGGTAAGTGTTTGCGAAATAGAAGTAGCAGGAGCGTTCACATCCGTTGCGCCACTTACATTATTGTTGAGTGCAACAGTCCAAGTAAAGGTTGTATTTGATGGTAATATATTTCCTCCGCCATTTGATAACGGAACATTAAATGCAGTACCACTACATGTTTGAATATTTTGAGTAATGATAAGTGGTCTTGTGTAAACCGTAGCAGTTGCAGCAAATGCAGTGCTTAAACAACCATTTGAATTTGCTATAACGCTATAGGTTGCAGTTTGTGCTGTATTTGAAGGGTTGCTTAAAGTACCACCAATAACTGCTTGAGCACTACCTGCAGCGCCTCCAGTTAAACCACCTGTTACTGTTGGACTTGACCAGCTATACGTTGTTCCGGTTGGAATTACATCTGTGCCAGCACCATCAGTTAACGTAAACGTAAATGCATCATTACTACATGCTACTGCAGATTTAGCTGCAATAATTGCTTTTGGTTTAATAGTAGCTACCACTGTGAAATCTGAACCAATACAACTTGTACCACCAGGTGCCGTTGGTCTTACTGTATAGGTTGCTGTTTGTGATACACTGGTTGGGTTGCTTAAGTTACCAGAAACGCTTGTTGCATTATTGCCTGCCGCACCACCTGTCATATTTCCAGTAACAATTGGCGCAGACCAAGTGTAGGTAATACCATTTGGTACTATATCATTATTGATGCCATTTGTAATAGTAGTAGTAAATAATTCATTACTACAAGCAGTTACCGTTTTGGCACTGATAGACGGTTTAGGATTTACAGTTACCGTTATGGTAAATGGTGTGCCTGGGCAAAAACCAACATCACCAGAAACTGGTGTAACGGTATAAACAACTGTTTGAACTAAATTACTATTATTGGTTAGGTTTTGACCAATGCTATTTGCAGGTGTATTGTTATTTGATTCGCCAGTTACATTTGAATTATCTACAACAGTCCAAGTATAGGTTGTATTGGCAGGTACTATTTCATTACCTGCATTTGATGGTGTAATAGAAAACGCGTCACCACTACAAATAGTTGATGTTTTATTTCCAATGCTAGGTTTTGCATTAACGTTTACAACAATTGTAAAGTTATCTCCTGTACATGGTCCAACTGGAGAGGTTGGTGTAAGGGTATACGTTGCAGTTTTTTGTGCATTGGTTGGATTGGTTAAATTTCCACTAAAGCCTGTTTGACCCGATGCAGAAGCGCCTCCTGTAATTCCACCAGTTACTATTGGAGCAGACCAAGCATACGTAGTATTTGCAGGAATTATATTTCCATTGGTACCATGTGCTGGTGTAAATGTAAATGCACTTCCACTACAAGCATCTATTGCTGGCACTGTAACAGTAGCTTTTGGATTGATGGTAACTGTATACGTAAATGTTGCACCGTCACAATTTCCTGTTCTTGGTGTTACGGTATACGTTGCTGTTTGAGGTGTATTGCTTGGATTGGTAAGCGTTCCATTCAGTGTTGTTTGAGCAGATCCAGGAGCGCCTCCTGTTATGCCGCCTGTAACAACAGGAGCATTCCAACTATACGTTGTATTAGCAGGTACAGTAATTGATCCACCTGTTGTTAGCGTTTTGGCAAATGGAGTACCGCTACAATAAGTATCTACTTGATTGTTGATAATTGCAACTGGATTGATTAGGACAGATCCAGATGCACTACTTGATTTAGTACATCCATTTGAATTGGTCACTACTACATAATAATATAGTGTACCAACTGTATTGGATGCCGGCGTATATGTATTGGTTGTTGATGAAGTAGTATTGGTAGCAACCACAGTCCATACTGGCGTGCCAGATAAGCTGCTTGTTTTATACCATGTGTAGGTGCTAATATTTCCACTTCCTGCGCTTGCATTAACCGTTAAATCTGTGGTTACCGTATTTAAACAAGCTGTTTGATTAGTATTAGATGGTTGAACAGAAATGCTAGGCAAATCATTAACCGTAAATGGAGCAGAAACATTGCTTACAATTTGACATCCATTGGTATTGTATGCAATTACATAGTAGTATAATACACCTGCACTGGTAGATACTGGAGTGTAGCTATCCGTTAATGCGCTTGAAGTATTTGTTGCAACAAGTGTTCCGCCAGTATTGCTATTGGTTGTGTTGCTATACCATTCATATTTTAATATACTTCCACTACCAGCAGAAGCGCCAACACTCAAACTAGTAAATGCTTGATTTAAACATTTTGTTTGTGATGAAATAGACGGCTGTGTTGTAATGCTTGGCAGTTGATTTACAATAATTGCCCCAGAAACAGTAGTGGTTGTTGTACAATTAAATGAGTTGGTAATTACTGCATAGTAATATTTAGTGCCAGCTACATTTGTAAGTGGGGTATAGGTATTTGTATTTGCACCAGCTAATAAAGTAGCATTTGTTGTACTTGATGTGTTATTGCTATACCACTGATATCCAGTTGAAGATATTGTGCCAGTTGCTGTAGAAGCAGTAACACTTAAATTTGTTGGAGTCGCATTTAAGCAAAGTGTTTGCGTTGCTAATGAAATAGCATTTATTACAGGCAAATCATTAACTACAATTGCTACTGCATTCGATGCTAGTATACTACATCCTGCAGCACCACCTCCATTGTTGATGGCTACATGATAATACGTGGTTCCAACTGTACTAGTAGATGGTGTATACGTGGCACTTGTAGCGCCAGTTAAAAGCGTTCCGCCTGTATTGCTATTTGTAGTATTGCTATACCACTGATAAGTTGGCGTACCTAGTCCGCCGGCTGTAGCAGTTACGCTTAAAGCTGTTGCAGCTATGTTTTGACAATAAGTAGCTCCTGTTGGTTGAGCTGTTATAACCGGAGCGGCATAAACATTTATAGCGCCGGAAACTGGCGTATTGGTTTTACATCCCCAGCTATTTGTTATTTCACAGAAATAGTATGTAGTTCCTGTTGTTGTAGTAGGAGGGGTGAAAGTTGCATTTGTTTCATTTGCAATAAGTGTTGCATTTAAAAATGAGTTGCTGGTATTTTTATACCACTGGTAACTTGCAATCGTACCCGTTGCAGTTGTTGCAGAAGCAGTCATACTTGTTGCCGTAGTTCCAACGCAAACACTTTCTGATGCAAAATTAGCAGATGTAATAACCGGAAGTGGATGTATGGTTATTGTTGCAACATTTGATGCGGTTGTGTTACAACCTGTGGCGCCACCAGTGGCGCCATTTCTTATTTCAACATAATAATAATATGTACCCGGCGTATTACTTAAAGGAGTGTAAGTTGTTGTTGTATTTGTGATTGTAGTTCCGCCTGAATTTGTATTGGTTGTATTACTAAACCACTGATAGCTAAGTGTTCCTAAACCACCTGTGGTAGCGCCACCAATTGTTAATGGCGTAACCGTATTGTCTTTACAATAACTTGCCGTTATTGGATGTGTATTTATTGTAGGAGCTGCATAAACATTGATGGTTGCAATGGCAGAGGTAACAGTATTACATGTGTTTGTTGGTCCGCCATTTGTAATAATGACATAATAATATTTTGTGCCCACTACGCTAGTAGAAGGAGTATAGGTAGCACTATTAGCTCCACTTATTGTAGTTCCAGTAGCTGTACTTGCGGTTGTATTTTCGTACCATTGATAGGTAAGTGTTCCAACGCCACCATTGCTGGCTGTAACAGTTATTGCATTTGCGGCCGCATCTTTACAGTAGTTTGATGAAACAACGTTGGCGCTTATAGTTGGAGCGCTATAAACGTTGATTAAAACTGCGTTAGATGTTGTTGTAGCACAACCTACAGGTCCGCCGTTGCCAACTTCAACATAATAGTATGTTGCGCCTGCGGTAGTAATGGAAGGTCTATATGTAGAACTTGAAGCTCCACCAATTGCGGTTCCGCCTGTGTTTGAATTATTAGTATTACGGTACCATGTATACGTTAGAGAGCCTGGTGCATTTGTTGCAGCAGTTACACTCAATGAAGTTGCTTGTGCAGAAGGTGAAACACAATAATCTGCTGCAATTGGTTGTGTACTAATGCTTGCAGCAGCATATACTTTTATTGCACCTGAAACAGGGGTAGTTGATTTACAGCCCCAGCTGTTTGTTATTTCGCAATAATAGTATGTGGTACCTGTTGTATTTGTTGGTGGTGTAAATGTTGCGTTTCTTTCACCGCTTATTTGTGTTCCGCCAGTGTTTGATGCGTTTGTATTGCTAAACCACTGGTAGCTTGCAATCGTACCCGTTGCAGTTGTTGCAGAAGCAGTCATACTTGATGCGGTACTGCTGATACATAAACTTTGTGTAGCAAAACTAGCAGAAGTTATCACTGGTAACGGATGTACTGTGATTGTTGCTATACCAGAATTTAAATTATTACAAGCAGCAGCTCCACCGGTTCCGCCGTTGCTTACGTTAGCAAAATAGTAAGTAGTACCTGCGGTTGTAATGGTAGGCGTATAAGTTGATGTTGTTGCTCCTGCAAGGGTTGTTGCGCTAACTGTAGATGCAGTAGTATTTGAATACCACTGATAAGTTGCAGTGCCATAGCCACCAGCTGTTGCATTAGGTATTGTTAATGCAGTGGGTGTTGCTGTTGCGCAGTAGGTAGCGCTAATAGGATCTGTTGGAATAGTTGGTGTAGCGTATACTTTTATTTCTGCAAAATTTGAAGTAAGCGTATTACAATTTGAAGCAGAAGTTGGTCCTCCATTTGTTACAACAACATAATAATATTTAACACCAGCTACTGTGGTAGTAGGAGTATAGGTTGCACCGGTTTCGTTGCTTATAGGTTGTGCACCGATTGTTGATGCTGTTGTGTTGCTATACCACTGATAGGTTAGCGTACCGTAACCTCCATTTGTAATAGTCGGTGTTAATGTTGCGGCTGTTGCATTAATGCAATAGCTTGTAGTTGAAGGAAGTGAGCTTATGGTTGGTTGGCCATATACTTTAATACTTCCTGAAACATTACTTGTTGCTACGCACCCGTTGTTATTTGTAACGGTTAGGTAATAAAATAATTCGCCAGTATTTGTATTTGGTGGTGTGAATGTGCTTGTTGTGGCCACTTGCGTTCCACCTGTATTTGATGCTGTTGTATTACTATACCACTGGTATGTGCTAATGGTTGTTGTAGTTGTTGGTGTTAAAAGTGTACCACTTGGTGAGCCAGAAGCTTTACACAAAGATTGATTTGTGTTTGGAATTGTTACGGTTGGTAAAGCATTAATGGTAACTGTAGCCGTTATGATACATCCATTGTTATTTTTATACGTAATAACAGATGTGCCTGCGCTAACGCCAGTTACAAGTCCGGTATTACTAATGGTTGCAACGCCTGTTGATGCAGAAGACCAAGGTGTTGTAGCATCTGCTGTTGCAGAACCCGTTAATTGTGTGGTACTTCCAACGCAGGCATTGAGTGTTCCTGTAATTGTTGGTAATGGATTAACTGTGATTACTGCAGATCCTGTGATGTCACCAGCAACTGCTGTACATTTTGCATCAGATAAAGAAGTAACGGTGTAAGTTTTGGTTGTTGCTAAACTTACACTAAATGTATAAGTTGAAGAACTTGTTGTTACAGATGTAGAAGTAGTTCCATCAGAATACGTGATATTCCAAGGTGCAGTTCCTGTTAGTGCAATAGAAATAGTAGCTGGTGTATTTGCGCAGACCGTTGTTGATCCACTTATTACACTTGTGGGTCTTGGATTAACAGTAAGTGTTACTTCGTTTGAAGTTACATCAGGCGTACAGCTACCGCTAACTAATAATTTGTATTTATAACCATTCATGCTAATAGTAGCACCTGTAATCGTCAAAGATGCTGTTGTGGCCCCTGAGTATACGCCTGTATTGGTTACATCTGTATATGTTGCGCCATTAGCGGTTGTAAGTACCTGCCATTTATAAGTTAAATTAGAACCAGCTGCGACTGCAGTAAAGGTTGTGTTTAAGCCCTCGCAAATTGTTTTATCAGTAGGTTGTGTGGTGATAGAAGGGCGTTCAAGAACGGTAATTATTCTTGTAAAAGCATTTGAAGTTCCGCAGGGGTTAGAAACTGTTAGCGTTAAAGTATAGTTTCCTTTGATTGTTAAACTCGGAATAGTAAAATTTGGACTAGTGGAAGTTACAGTTGTGTTTATTTCTGTAAATCCAGCCGGACCTGTTAGTTTCCAATTGTAGTTTAATGTGCTGCAGTATGTTCCAGATGTTAGTGTTGAAGATTTGTTGACTACTAAAAATGGATTATTAGATGGACAAATAGTAGTATCTAAATTTCTAATATTGTCAACATCTATTAATGCAAAACTTGCAGCATTAGCTGGTGGAGCGGCCTCAATACAAACGACGGTTTCGTAAGGCGCTGGTGTACAGCTATAAGTTGTTCCTCCAGTAAATGGAGCAAGCTGAATTGTGTGATTTCCGAGCGATAAAGAACTTGTGGTAAAGTTTGTTGAAATCGAAGCTTGAACACCATCAACAAACCAATAAAACAATACGTTAGGTGTTGTACAACCTGCAACTGTTTTTGAGCCTTGCGGACTAATGATGGAAGTGTTTGTAAAAGTTAATGCTGCACCCACGCAACCCTTGGTTGGTCCCGTGTAACTTATTTTTGGTTTTGGAAAAATTTGTATTGGTGTAAGTGCCTCTTGTGTTTGTGAGCAAGTTGATGGCTCAGCAACTGTCATTGATGGTCCAAATGAGTTGTAAATAGTTTGTCCAGATGCAATTACATTTTTACCGCACGAGCTCTCTGAGTATGGATGTGTGAGTAGTCCAGATTTATCAATGATATCCTGAATAGATGTTACATAGTTTGCTGTATTGTCATCCCATTTTGCTGTATAAATATTTCCTGGATAATTAAAATAAGCACTTCCCACTCTAGTAGGGTCAATGTCTGTTTTGAAAGTAAATATTCCAGGTGAGCCTAAATCGTAACATACAACATTTAATAAAGCCGAAAACGGAGCCGACAAATCATTGTTCATGAAAAAGTAGGCTTTTGTCGATATTGTATTTGACTGTGTAGCGTCTGTAATTGTTTGAAAAAAGCGATAGTGTACCTTTTGTGGACTACCTGAAAGTTTTAATTTTTGATTAGCTGCTACTGATACATTCTGATTTTGAGTTGCAAATGCATCATTGTTATATGCAGAAATTGTTGTTCCGTCAAATTCATTTTTTACAGAAAGTGTAACGGATGTATTTGTTTTGTTTTGGACAAACACATCGTCGCTTGATGCAACACATCTACCGTACAGGCTTAACGCGTTATTGATTGTATAGTCTACAAATGGACTATTGTCTGCGGGGATTGTGAACCTTTGTGTTGTAGCATCACCATTTGTTCCAGTATTATTTTGAATGGTTATTGAAAAAGAACTTGTTGAAGTGGCAAGAACACCTCCCGAACCATCAACGGCGGTGATTTTTAGTTTATACGTAGTTGAAGCACTTGCATTGGTGGGTATAAGACCATTAATGAAAGTAATGTAGTGTGTTTGAGCACTTCCTATTGGAGTATTTGATGCAGTGGAATTAAAATTTCCATCAGCATCAGATAAATAAAGATTAAAAGTGGTATTGCTAATAGGGTAAGCTCCAGCTGGCGTAAACAATGCTGCAATGGAAGACCCTTTTCCATAAGCCCCTGTAGGGATAGTTTGAAAAGTAATGGAGCGAGGGGTTGTTTGTGCTAGCGCACAAAACGATATCAGCAATCCGATTAAAAATAAACTAGACTTTTGTAATGTCTTTTTCATTCAGCACTATATTAATTTCTTAAATAATTATTTTGTTGTGTGGTCAATTACCACAGGATAAAGCGGCACTTCAATTTTCTTAATTGATCATTGTTTGGATCATCAAACAACATCATTTTTAAATTTAGTTCTATCGAACCTGCGCCGGCTCTTGCAAGTCTTAATTCAGACATGGTAATGTCGTAATTTAATCCCACCGATAAGTTTCCTTTTTTATATCCAACGTATGGAGCAAATGAGTCTTTGAATCGCATAAATGCGCCAATTTGAAATTCGTCACCGTCCTCGTCAATATAGCCATTAATATTTCTTCCATAAACAAGGCCAAGCGTTGTAAAATTGGTTGCTTCGGAACGGGTATGTGCAAATGAGCCGTATAAACGGTTTTCATTTTTGTCGCTTAATGAAATACCGCCATGTAAAGTGGCACCCGGAGGGATACTAAATGAAAGATTGTTATTGCTACTAGTGGGTCTATTTAGATGCGAGCCAGCAACGCCAATATAATAGCTAAAATCTTGTTCTAAATACGAAAGAAGTAAGCCAGCACCATAGTCAAATATGTTTGAAGAAAAACCGTAGCCTTCTCCACTTGGTATGCTGCTAGAATAACCTATGTACGGAGCAAATTGAGATTGAAAAGTTAGTTTAGTATAATCAAGTAAGTACGAGCGGTAACTCATTTGCGCACCAAATCCAAGACGTAAACTACCCGATTGATCTAGGGCTTTGTGAAATGCAATATTTCCACCAATTTGTGTTTGTTTAAATCCGCCATCGTTTGATTTATCATAAACACCCAATAGGCCAACTGCTGCAATATCGTTTGCGCCAATAAAGTTATCCAATATTCTTACCTCACCATTAAATACGCCAGTCACGTAAGGGTAGGCAACATTGCCCCACTGACTTTTAAAGTTTGATTGAAAACTGGCACGGCCATTAAATAGTCCGTTGGTTGCTGGATTAACCATTAACGGCGCAGAATAATTCTGTGTAAACGGAATCATTTGTGCATTCGAAACTATGGAGTTCAGTAATAAAAATGCAAAGCAATAATGCTTCAAGTGGGTTAACTTGATCAGTCTATTCATACTTACTATTTTTTCGTTTTGGGTTAGCCCATCCACTGACTTAGCCCAAACAAACAATTGATACCTTACAGCAAGAGGGGGAAGGATTGCATCAGGTCAATTAAACGGCCTTAAAAATAGCCGATTTTAGTCGAAAAGCAGTGTAAATACACTAGAAATAGGGCGAAATGAACGCAAGAATTAGGTAAATATTGCATGTATTAACAAAAATCAATCAAAAACTTACAAAATATGGTCCATTTGCAAACATTCTGGAACCCCAGTTGTTTAACATCTATAATCATCGAATACATGAAAACTTCACAAAAACTATTTTTAGTAGTGCTCGTTTTTGGGCCTCTTTTTGTACTTGGACAGGCAACTGGAAAATTAAGCGGTACGGTAATAAGTAAGACCTCTCAAAAGCAAGTGGTTGGTTTAACAGTTCAAGTAATTCAGAGCGGAGCAAAAACGATTACGGATAGTTTAGGAAATTTTAGATTTACGCAACTAATACCAGGTGCCTATACTTTAGAAATTACGGGTGTGGGTTTTAAAACAAAACAACTTAATAATTTACCAGTTACTTCTGGTAATGAAAATAATATTCAAATTGAAATTGAGGAGCTTGTAAATCAGTTGTCTAATGTTACGGTAACAAGTAAAAAAAGTTCTGCAAAAGCAGCCACACTTGAAAGTCCATTAAGTATTCAACGTTTAACTACCGAGGATATTAAAAATAATCCGGGAGGTTTTTTTGACATTAGTAGAGTGATACAATCTTTGCCAGGAGTAGGGGGCGGTGCTGCTGGTGGAACATTTAGAAATGACATTATCATAAGAGGAGGAGCGCCAAGTGAAAATGTATTTTATTTAGATGGTATCGAAGTGCCTATCATAAATCACTTTGGTACACAGGGAAGTGGTGGAGGACCTAAAGGTATTTTGAATGTTTTATTAATTGAAGATGTAAAGCTTAGCTCTTCTGCATTTGATGCTAAATATGACAATGCACTTAGTAGTGTATTTCAGTTCAAACAAAAAAATGGTAACCCCAATAAATTTCAGGGGAATGTACGTTTGAGTTTAACTGAAAATGCGTTGACATTTGATGGCCCTTTATCTAAAAAAACAACGTTTATTGCATCTGCTCGCAAAAGCAGTTTAGGTTTATTGGCTAAGGCGCTTAATTTTTCATTTTTACCTGATTACACTGATTTTCAGTTTAAGACAACAACCCGCATTAACAACAAAACAACGCTTACATTTTTAGGAGTTGCCGCTATTGATAAATTTAAATTTATTACGCCTGATAGCCTTACAGCCGAAAATCAATACGTTTTAAATAGTAATCCTAGCATCAATCAAAATAGCTACACCATTGGAGCCACGTTAAAAAAAATTATACCTAATGGTTTCTGGAATTTGAGTATCAGTAGAAATATGCTCGACAATCAAGTAAATAAATTTGAAGACAATAAAAATCCAATAGAAAGTCAGCGAACACTCAAAATAAATAGTATTGAGGCTGAAAATAAGCTTAGATGGGATGTAACTAAAAATTATAATAACATTACCCTAAGCTATGGTTTAACTGGGCAACTTGTAAGGTTTGACAATAATTTTTATCAGGTATTAAATAAATCTACGAATCCTCTTATATATCCATCATTCATTATTCAAAGTAATACCCAAACAAATTTTTTCCGTTACGGAGGTTTTGCTCAAATCGGAACAAGAGTTTTGAATGATAAACTTGCTTTGAGTGGTGGATTAAGGGCAGATGCAAACAATTTATCAAACAGCGAATCCAATCCATTGAAGCAGCTAAGTCCTAGACTTAGTGCTAGTTTGGCAATTACGGATGCTTTACGTTTTAATGCGAGTTATGGTGTTTACTATCGTTTGCCAACCTATACGCAACTTAACTTTTCAAACAATCCAAGTGGTATCAAAACAAATCCGGGAAACTATATTAAAGGCATCCATTATGTTGCGGGGTTTGAATATTTGCCAAAAAATACTACGCGTTTTACCATCGAAGGTTTTTATAAATCCTATTGTAATTATCCAATTAGTGTGTTAGATGGTATTAGTATTGCCAACAAGGGTACCGAATTTGGAGCAATAGGGAATGAAGAAATTACGCAAACCGGAAAGGGAAGGGCTTTTGGACTCGAATTGTTTGCACAACAAAAATTAACAGATAAATTGTTTGGTGTATTTAGTTACACGATCTACAAAAGTGAGTTTACAGGTCTTAACAATAAATATGTTGCAGCAAGTTGGGATAATGGACAACTGATTAGTATGACAGCTGGGTATAAGCTTCCAAAAAACTGGGAAATTGGGTTGAAATTCAGGTATCAAGGTGCAGCACCTTATACTCCTTATAACGAAACAGCAAGTAGAGTCAATTATCTAGCCCTTGGTTCTGGAATATTTGATTATTCAAAAATTAATTCTATGCGTTTATCTGCATTTAATTCTGGTGATATTAGAATTGATAAAAAGTGGAACAACAAAAAAACTACGTTCGATTTTTATATAGACATTACAAATTTCTATGGATCTGTTGCTAAAGAAGCTGATTTATATACATTTAAACGAAACGATGCGAATACTGCATTTGTAACAACAGACGGGTTGCCTGTAAAAGCTGATGGGAGTAATGCAATACCGGTTTATTTGAAAAATGCACAGTCAACCATACTTCCAAGTATTGGATTAATTGTAGAGTTTTAAAAGTCTAATTTCCAGAGTTGATCATAATAGTCGATACCTGGGGTAGAAGAGCCTACAACATATAACTCGGACCCTGCTGTAATTAATATGGCAGGTCCAATTTTTTTATCTAAAACGCCTATATACCATTTGTCATTGAGTGAATCGTATATGTCAAATCTGGTTTTATCATCGCCGCTGTCCGGAAAAAAAACAATATAGTTGCCAAGTTTACCCATGCTATTCGTACTAAAAGACCCTGGCTGAAACAAACAATGAAAACTAGTGCCTTTTCCATTTAGTAAATCCAATACTTCAACTTCATTGGTAAGTCCTTTGTCTGTTATACCTCCAGCCCAAAGTGCTTTTCCTCTCAAACCAAATGATGCAACTAAATATTTAGCTTTACTCATGCTTGAACTGCTCCAGCTATTTGTTTTTGGCTCATAGATATCGATGTTATTAAATGGTGTTCCACCAACCAAACTTGTAGCGCCCCCCGAAAAATAGACACTGCCCCCAACACTTGCTGCAGCAATGCTTACACGGGATTGACTTAATGTTTTTGTAGCCCATTTTTCGGTTACATAATCATACATATAAACGGAATTGCCACCAGCAAAAAGTACTTTATTGCCTTGCGCAATTGCAGTGTATTGTCCAGCTTTTGGAATTTCTGCACTACTCCATTTTTGATCTACAATATCATATATGTCTAGACGCGTTGTTGGCGCAGCGTTACCTTGTAAGGCAGTTCCTCCGCCAAAAAATATTTTATTACCTGCAACCGCAGTAGCAACACCCCATTTCTTTTGACTCAATTCGGTAGTTGTCCAGTCTTTAGTTGCTATATCATATATGTCTACTCTTGAGGTAAAATTGGGTCCTGGTCCAGTAGGCGGATATCTTCCACCAGCTAAAAATAGTTTAGTACCAACAAAGCCAACTCCAGATACTTTTCTTTTTTCAGATAGTGACCCTATAGGTGTTAACCTTGCTTGCATGAGTTGCCTATTGGTAGCAACGATATTTAATTGAACCGTATCTTTTTTTACGTTCCCATCATTGTCTGTAACACTTAATTCAAAAATATATTTACCCGCTAATAATCCGGTTATGGATGCTTGTGCTTTGGTAGAGTTTGTGATAGGAATAGCGGCATTAATTGGATAAATAATTTGCCAATTATATTTTGTGATAGTTCCGTCCGGGTCATAAGATTCGGACCCTGTAAGCGGTATATTGATAGGGTTAGTACTGCAGCTTCCTAAATCGTAAGGAATATTTTGATCAGTCCCTGCATTTGCAATTGGAGGAATACCTGGCGCTTCATTTACTTGTACAATAACGGTATCTCTATCCACGAGTCCCGTGGCGTCTGTAACCCTTAATTCAAACGAATGGATGCCTTGCGTTAATTTGTTTACATCTGAAGCAACATTTGCTGGTGATGTATACGTTGGATTTCCTGTTCCTTTAATTCTTGTCCATAAATAATCGCTAATGTCATTATCTGGATCAGAGGATGCGCTTCCGTCTAACGTAACTGAGTTATTGGGTAATTGAATTATTTGATCTTGTCCAGCTTGGGCATCGGGTGGTCTAGCAATTTTTGTTTTATCTACATAAATGGTTACCGTATCTTTTGCCGTTAGTTTAAAATTATTTGTGACCGTTAATTCAAAAATATAACTGCCTTCGGTTAATTTTTTGATCCATGTTGTTTTAGCAGTTGCAGATGTTATACTGCTATTTGCAGGGCCGCTTAATTTTGTCCAGGTAAAATTGGTGATGCTACTATTGTGATCATAAGATCCGCTTCCGTCTAAATAAGCCGAGTCTTTAGGCAATACAATCGACTGATCTTTTCCTGCCATTGCAACTGGAGCTGTTTTGGGTGTTCCCATGTCTTCATAAGATAGATCCTTAGCGCAACTATTTAAGCTAAGCCAGCATATGCATACCCAATAATAAAATATAGAAGCGGGCTTCCTCATTGATTTAAAGGTAATAAAATCCTAAGATTATATTAAATTGCCTAAAATACCAGCTATGCGAGTACTTCTTTATTTATTACTAACCTTTTGCACAAGTTCTTTATTTGGACAGCAAAAAACTGCAAATTCTACTAATGGGAAATATGTTTTGGTGATTCATGGAGGCGCTGGTACACTTAATAAAAGCCAGTTTACTCCTGCACTAGAGGCAAAATATAAGAGTGGATTAGATAGCGCACTCATGGTTGGCAATGCTATTTTAGAAAAAGGGGGAACTGCTTTAGACGCTGTTGAAGCCACAGTTAAAATATTAGAAAATAATCCACTTTTTAATGCAGGTAAAGGTGCTGTATTTACGAGCGAGGGTGTTAATGAATTAGACGCTGCAATTATGGATGGAAAAACATTGGCAGCAGGTTCCATTGCAGGTGTTAGAACCATCAAAAATCCAATTACTGCTGCTAGAGCCGTGATGGAAAAATCCGAACATGTATTGTTAAGTGGAAGAGGTGCTGAAGCATTTGCTGCAGCGCAAGGAATAGAAATTGTAGACCCTTCTTATTTTTTTACACCTGAAAGATGGAAAGGTTTGCAGCGTGCAAAAGAAAGAGATTCGTTGGATAAAATAAAAAAGGCTGGGCAAACAGCCTACGAAACTGATATAGAGCAGCAGCGCCGTAAAGATAAGTATGGGACTGTTGGAGCGGTTGCGCTTGATACCCATGGTAATTTAGCAGCAGCTACAAGTACTGGTGGTATGACCAATAAAAAGTGGGGTCGAATTGGGGATGCGCCAATCATTGGAAGTGGAACGTATGCTAACAACAACACTGTTGCTATTAGTTGTACTGGATGGGGTGAATATTTTTTGAGACTTGTAATGGCAAAAAGTATTAGCGACCGAATGGAATTTGGGGGTCAAAGTTTAGCATTGGCTTCTGAAACCCTTGTTATGAAAGAGCTTCCTGCTCTTGGTGGGGATGGCGGACTTATTGCAGTTGATAAAAATGGAAATATTGCACTTCCTTTTTGTACGGAAGGGATGTATAGAGGCTTTATTAAAAAAGAAAAGCAAGGTGCTGCTATTGTGAAAGATATTTTAATTTTCAAATGATATTTCCTGTAAAAGTTCCATATACCGTTGGCCCTGATATAGCAAAATATGAAGGTGCTGCATTTAATGCTCATCCAAACCCGGCTTATTTATTAGAAAAAAATAAGGAGCTAGAAACAAATGGTAATCACATTTGCGCAAGTATTAATAATGATTATTTGCATCATTTGAATGCCTATTGTGGGTTTGATTTAAATACAACTCTTCCAAAAATATGTGTTAGGTTAGAAGAAGACATAGCTATATTAAAAGATGGTCATTTAAACACTATAGGCTTTTGTTTTCCAAGCGGATTTTATCCGGCACAAAAACTAGGACTTTCTTTTTTTGATTTGCATCTGCCGGTAGGGGATGGAGAAACCTTAAGACGCTCTAGCGAAAAAGTAGCGTTACTGATTTCAAAACAAGATGCCTTGTTTAGAAGGTATGTTTGGACACTAACATCATTAGCTTCTTTAAGTCAGTTACCATCTTATAATAAACCGGTACCACAATCTATAAATGAACTTTATTTTAGAACCGAAACTCAAACAACAGTTGGAATTGGTGGTGATATTTGTTTGTTTTTTGTAAAAGTAGAAATGCATCCATTGCAGCAGGTATGGGATGATCTGGACAAACGTAAAATCGTTATTGAAAGTGTCAATTCCATGTCTGAAGAGGTATTGACATATAAAAATCTGCATTTAATTAAAGAAATTGTAAATAAATAAAAATGAAGCGTTTACTTATCAGTTTTGTGTTTAGTATAATCTGTATTCATTCTTTTTCTCAAGATTCAACTTTTTTAAAAGTGAATCCTAAGAAAAGAGTAAATGTTGTTGAAGCGTCTTGCGGACAGTGTCAATTTAAAATGTCTGGAAAAGGCTGTACCCTTGCTGTAAGAATCAATGGCAAGGCTTATTTTGTTGATAAGGCGCATATAGATGGATTTGGGGATGCGCATGGTGAAATGGGTTTTTGTAATGCCATTCGAAAAGCCAAAGTTCAGGGTGACATTGTAGATAATAAATTTGTGCCTACTTATTTTGTAGTAATAGAAAATAAATAATCAATGAAAGTTATTATAACCTTTTGCCTTGTATTAAGTACTACTTTTCTTTTTGCGCAGAACTTGAATAAACCTACGCTGCAAAATCCCATTCTTAAAGGGTTTTATCCCGATCCTTCTATTTGTAGGGTTGGCGAAGATTATTATTTAGTAACATCTTCGTTTGAGTACTATCCAGGTATTCCAATTTTCCATAGTAAAGATCTTGTTCATTGGGAGCAAATTGGACATGTTTTAGACAGGCCAAGTCAACTTAATTTAGATAGTATTCGTGTTTCTGGTGGCGTATATGCGCCCACCATTCGTTACCACAAAGGTGTTTATTATGTGATTAATACGCTTATTGGTAAAGGGGGTAATTTTTATGTTACCGCTACAAATCCTGCGGGTCCTTGGTCCGATCCTGTTTTTATAAAAGATGCGCCGGGTATAGATCCTTCACTATTTTTTGATGCTGATGATAAAGTGTATTATACTGGTAATGGAAGACCCGTAGATAATACCCCAGACTCAAAAAAACGACATATTTGGTTGCAAGAGTTTGATCTAAAGCAACAAAAATTAGTGGGTGAAAAAACGGTTATTTTAGTTGAAGGCGCACTACATGATGCACAAAGTGCCGAAGCGCCACATATCTATAAAAAAGATGGTTATTATTATTTAATTATTGCAGAAGGGGGGACTGGCGAAAACCATGCAGTCACTGTTTTTAGAAGTAAAAATATAAAAGGCCCTTATGAGTCAAATAAAAAAAATCCAATATTAACACACCGCAACTTAGGACGTAATTACCCTATTGCTTGTACCGGTCATGCAGATATTGTGGATACGCAAAATGGAGAGTGGTGGATGGTTTTACTGGGTGTTAGACCTTATGGTGGGTTTCATTATAATTTAGGAAGAGAAACCTTTTTAACGCCTGTTTCTTGGGAAGAAAATTGGCCGGTTGTAAATCCAGGCCTAGGGAAAGTGTTGTTTAGTCAGGCTGGCCCTAATTTGCCTATTTTTAATATCAAAAATCAACCAGCAGTTGATGATTTTAATGTAGATACTTTAGCGTTTGCATGGAATTTTTTAAGAACGCCTCGTAATAAATTTTGGTCTTTGCAGGAAAAGAAAGGGGCGCTTCGCGTGCATTTATTACCTGAAAAGATAAGTCAACTTGTTTCTCCCGCATTTATTGGAAGAAGGCAGCAAGACACTAGTTTTGAAGCATCTTGTAAAATGACATTTTCTCCTCAGTCACCAAATGAAACCGCCGGACTTGTTGTATTTATGAACAACGACTACCATTTTAGGTTTGAAAAAACAATTCATAATGGAGCAGGTCAAATTGTTGTAACAAAAAGACATGCAGGAGTTGAAACTATTTTAGCCAACGTCCCAGCTACTAATGCTGAAGTTGAGTTAACGGTTTTTGCCAATGGACAATCGTATGGGTTTAAGTTAAAGGATGGTGCAGGTGCTGTAAAAACCATACTTATTAACGTAGATGGTAGAACCCTTAGTAGAATTAATGCTGGAGGATTTACGGGTACTTATATTGGCATGTATGCTAGCAGTAATGGCTTGTCTTCTAGTAATTATGCCGATTTTGATTGGTTCAAGTATAGTAAAAAATAGGATTCTTTTAAAAAGGAGAATGATACCTACCAGGTTTTAAATTATAAGACGAAAACCCTCTATACATAAAGGAGATTTCAAAAGACCTTGCAGACATGGATCCACTTTTTACAGATGACACGTTTACATCATAAGAAAAGCCAAATTGAAAAGCGTTGTAGTTATATCCTACATAAGGGATAATAGCGCTTCCAATTTTATAAAACATACCAAGATTTATCATTCGTAATTGCTCCGAATTATAATCGTTTGCATTTTGTACCAACCCAAAACTGGTGCCAATTGCAGTATTTCTTGTTCCATTTTGAATCATATGTACGGCGCTCACATTTAAATTGACTCTATCATTTAAAGCGGTTCCAAAATCGGCATGAATATCATACCTAGGGCTTACATATTGCGTTTTATCATCTAAAACACTTCTGTTGGATTTAACAAAACGGTAGCCTGCAGCGCCAACATTTAGAAAAGTGTTTTCATTATCGTAGGTATACATGATGCCTGCACAAGCAGATGAAAAGGAAGTGGCATTGGAAAGCGAAGGTTCTCCAGCAGGAAGGGTTCTGTCAAATCCAATACTAGATAATTGTTGATCAAAACTTAACTGCGAAAAATCTATGCGTGTATTATTATTAATATAACCTAGACCAACTGCAAGTCCATTGCCTTTATTATCCAACGATAAATGATAGGCTGTATTGATGTTTAAATAAGTGCTTTTAAAAATACCGTCCATTGCTTTTTCGGCAATAACCATACCGCCAATTCCCAAATAATTTTCGTCATCCAGCTTTTTTAATTTTCCATCCACAGAAAGGCTTTGCGTAATGTAAGAAGAACCAATGCCAACCCATTGTGTTCTTACATTGGACATAGCTCTCCATGATGATTCGCCATTACTTGTTAAGGCTGGATTGATGGAGAGGGGTGAAGCAATAAATTGCGAAAAGTTTGGATCTTGTGCAAAGACGGCCATGTTGCTCAAGAGCAATACCAATAAGATGATATAATATTTTTGAATATATTTCATGCTACCTTATTAAAAGTACGTTTCCATCTTTTCGAATAATTGTTCCTTTATTATCTATTCCTTCTGCTATCCATAAATAAACATCCATGGGTTGTTTTTCGCCAAAGCTAATGCCATTCCAGCCATCTGTAGAATTCTTAGTTTCAAACACGATCTTACCAAACTTATTTACAATTTTTAAAAAAGTAAGCGATTTCATGCCAGCCAAGTACGGGTATAAAACATCATTAACGCCATCTCCGTTAGGGGTAAATGATTTAGGAATAAAAATATTTACAATGGCAGAATCAAATACTTTAACCCTGATCGTATCAACTGTTACACAGCCATCTGACGAAGTCATTTTGATATAATAATTCTGACTCTTGTTATAATTAAATACGGGGTTATTAATATTTGTAAAATTAAGTCCCCAAGTTGGCTGCCAACTATATTTGTATTTTTTTGCCTCAAAAACACGCGCGTTAAGCGTTGTTGGTTTACCAGCATTTGTAGAAACAGTTGGTAAGTTTGCGGTAGCAATAGGGCTAGAAATATTTATTAAACTATCCTTGGTAATCGAATATGCGCAGGATGGCACAGATGCTGATAATGAAATTTTCTTTAAGCCAGGTTTTTTAAATGTTGTAATGGCATTGTAATTGTTTGAGGAGTCTTCATCATTAAAATTCCATTTCCACTTAATATTTCTAATACTTGAAGTATCAGAATAATTTATGAACTGCTTAATATTGTTAACGCAATTAATAGAATCGTTAGAAAAAATGATTCCAAACGATTTTAAATCCACCATTTTTATTTTGTTTACTGTCATATTAGAACAACCAAAATCATCAGTTACTCTTGCAGAATAAACACCCTGGTTGTATGCGTTAAAATTAACGGTGGTGGCATTTGGTATGATAACATCATTTAAATACCACTGGTATGATTTTGCGAGTGGGCTAATAACCATGGGCTGGAATTGCCCAATACATATCAACTGCCCATTAGGTGCATATATCGTATCGTTAGGTAGCTTATTAATAACTTGAGTAATACTTGCTATTGTTGCGTTGTTTTTTGAGGTATCGCTGCTACAAAAAGCATCTTTAACATTAATAATTGAAAAAGTATAGTTTGATAATTTTGGCAATCCTGTTTGAACTAAATATGAATTTGCTTTAGAAAAACCACTGATTTGTGTTAGCAAATTGTCTTTGTTGTCTATGTAACTAATAGCCCAAGGACCCGTTCCAGTAAAGTTTAACTGCAAGGTATCTGACGCGTTTTCACAGACAGTAGCAGATCCAATAATTTTTACAATTGGTGTAGGGTTTATAATTGCTTTTAATTGAAAAGGCAAACCTGGGCATCCATTTGTGCTGGTTGAAACGATATAATTTGCGTGTATAATATTGTTGCTATTGTTTAGTAGTGTTTGTGTAATACTTGATTGTAAAGTAGTATCATTATTGGTATAACCAGATAATGCAAATGATGGGTTTAAATCACTAAATGCCCAATGAAACTGCGTTCCGGAAGGGGTTCCTTTAGGTGTAAAATTCATTTTCTGGCCATTGCATGTGTTAATGCTTTGGTCTCCAATTAACGATACAGGTTTTACCGTTACTGTAACATTGAAAGGTTGTAAACTACATAATGGGTTTGAAGGTTTGATGGTGTAAATAGCAGTAGCATTGGAAGTAGTTAAATTGTTTAATGAATCATACACCGATGATTGAGGCGTTGTTTTGGCCGTAAAACTAGTTAAGGTATTGGATGGTACAATCGTAGGTATATCCCAAGTATAGGTTGTTCTGAGTGGTTCTAAGCTTGTTGGTAATGTAAAAACACTTCCACTACAAATGGTTACTTTTTGATCTGGAACGATTGGGGCAGGATGGATCGTAAACTGAACAGTTTGTGTGCTATCAGTACAGCCATTAAATGTTGTTTTGTATTTATAGGTAACAACCACAGGATTAATGGTTGAATCAACCAGGGTTTCATTAATTATAAAGGAGCCTTTGTTGGGTCTATTGCTAATCCCTGCAATACTATCTCTGGTCCATGAAAAAATCGTTCCAGGTGTTTTACTGGTAGGTACATAATTAAATGGTGTGCTACTGCATATTGCTGGTAATGTACTAGGGCTACTTAAAACAGGAATTGGATTTACAACTACAGATAGTTTAAACGGTTTGCCTAAACATCCTCCAGTTGCAGCGCCAGGAATAATGGGTTGAACACTATAACTTGCTACACTCGGCGTGTCTGTTAAATTTGTTATGTTACCAGTAATTCCATTGATAGGAATTAAATTATTTTCAATTCCGCCTGTTAGTCCATTTGCTAAAGTGGGTAATGACCACAAAAATTCGGCATTAACAATATTGTCCGGAACAATTTTAAAATTACTTCCACTGCAAACCTGACTTGTCATATCTGCTAAATTCAAAACAGGGTTTACAATTTCATACACTGTTTGTTGGTTGGTACATCCATTTGCAGTGAGTGTATAAACATACGGTACTTGAACAATATTAAAAGTGGTGTTGTGTAGCATCTCGCTGATGCTATTATTACCCGTGGTAGGGGCTTCGGTAATGCCTACAACATAGCTTCTAGACCAACTAAACGAAACGTCTCTGGTACTACTTACAGGCGTATAATTAAACGTACTACCCGAGCAAATGGCGACAGGTTTTAACGTGCTACCCAGTGCTGGCTTAGGATTTATGATCACAGAAACCTCTTGTGTTTTTAAATTAATACAGCCGTTGTACAATAGCGAAAAACGATACTTCACAAGAAGCGGTTCACCAATTGTATCATTAAGTGTTTCACTGATATCGGAATATCCAGAACTTGATTGATTTTGTAAACCTGGCATGCTATCTCTTACCCACGAAAATGCGGTACCCGGAAAATTACTAACTGGGGTATAATTAAAAACCGTTCCACTACACTGTGCAGGCAGTGAGAGTGGGCTTGTTAAAGTTGCGGAATTGGCTTTTACTAAAACCCTCACTACAAAAGAACTTCCAACACATCCGTTGGCAACAGGGGTAACAGAGTAATAAGCATATCCAGAGGATGTATCGCTATTTATATTTCTGAGTGTTTGAGAAATATTTGCTTGAAGTGTTGTTTGTGCTGATCCGCCTGTTATACCATTTGAATATGTTGGTTCATCCCAATAATACAATGAGCCAAGTGGTAAATTTTTTGGCATTTTTACTGAAAAAGGATTACCGCTACAAACTGTAGAAGTTAGTGTGTCTGTTATGTAGGGCGATGCTTTAACAGTTACAATAAGTGAAAATGGTTTCCCTACACAATCACCATATCTAGGCGTTACTTTATAAGTAGCCATCACATCAATAGAATTGGTTGTGTTTGTTAGGACTTGGCTAAAACTTGGTAGTGGAGTAGGCTGGGCCTGTCCGCCTATCACTGCATTTTGAATATTAAAAATGGGAGCGTCCCAAGTATACGAAGTAATAAATGGTAGAGGTGAAGGATTCATTGCAAAAGGATATCCAGGGCAAATGGTGGTATCCTTATTTGAAAAATTTGGTCTTGGATTTATAACTGCAATAAATGTAAATGGTTTACCTGTACATCCAAGCGCTATTGGGGTTACAGTATATGTTGCTTGTGCAACATTACTTGTCGTGTCAATTAATAATTGACTAATACTTGATGCAGGAGAATTATTTGCAGATGCGCCAAGTATAGAATTTGCTGGACTAATAACTGGCAAATCCCAAGTATATAAAGTAGAAATATTGGTTAAATTGCTAGTAGGGGATGATGAAAATGCTGCTTCACTACATGCAATTTGTGATGCCGTAGAAACATTGGGGAGTGGACGTACTGTTACTAATAAATTAAATGGATTTCCTACACAATTTCCACTCTTAGGTGTAATCGTATATGTCGAAATGCCGCCCGAATCAACACCGTTGTATGTTAGGTTTCCTGTAATTGTAGAATCACCAATTAGGTTAAAATTTTGGTTTCCACTTACAACATAAACACCTGTACTTAATGAAGGAGCTTTCCAAGTATAACTTGTATTTTGAGGAACGTTGATTGGGCTTGATACAAATGATGACCCACTGCAAGTAACAATTTTTTGTGTGCTAATTGTTGCAACAGGATTTACACTTATTACAATTGGAAACGGATTGCCTAAACAGTTTTGCGGTGTTCTAGGAATAATTAAAAAATTAGCAACAGAAGACGTTGTTTTTAAATTGTTGAGTACAGGTGCAAAAGTTGCTTGATTGTTTTGTGCATTAATACCTGTGCCAGATAAAGAATTAGCTGGTGTAATTTGAGGTGCAGTCCAAGAATACGTAACACCTGCGGGTATATTGCTAAGCGTAGTAAAAGTAGGAGGTGTTCCACTGCAAACAACAAGCGTGTCTTTGTAACTAATAACCGGAACTGGATTAACTGTTACTACAACATCAAATGGGAGAGAAACACAATTGCCAGCTTTTGCATATACATTATAAGTGGCAGTTTGTGGTACTAAAGATCTATTAACAAGGGTTTGACTAATGGGTGGGTCTAAAAATTCTTGAACTGGTATTTGGGTTAATCCTGATCCGCCAGATACGCTGGTATCACTGTATTGTGGGGCTGTCCAAGTGTATTGAGTACTAGTTGGAACAATACTACCACCACCTGTTACGGGAATACTCTTAAAGGGTGTCCCACTGCATGTAGTTACATTTACAGGAGATACCACATTTGGTTTAGGGTTTACGGTAATAAAAACTTGAAAGGTAGGTCCAGTGCAAGCAAAACCAGTGTATTGATATACAGGTGCAATGTTATATACCGTGTTAATTGAATTTGCAGTTGTGTTTGTAACTGTTTGATTAAAGTTTGTAATTTTTTGTGCAAGAGTAGCCGCTGATCCACCAGTTAATCCTCCAGTTCCTGGATTAGCCCATGTAAATACACTTCCTGTAAGTTGCGTTTTTGGAACAAAGGAAATAGGCGTGCTGCTGCAAATAGTGTCGTATCTAATAGCGTCCGAAATTACAGGCGTTGGACTAATTGCATAGGTTAATGTTTGCGTATTGGTGCAACCATTTTGTGCAACCATGCTAACCACATAAGGCACATTTATTGGTGCTGTTGTGGTGTTAATTAAATTATCATTAATCAAATTAGCAGTACCAGAAATAGCGCTGGTACCTAATATTGCAGCTCTATTCCAAGTCCAACCATCTGTATTGATTGCAATAGACGATGTTGCCGAAAAGTTTATGTTGTTGCCGCATCCAACAGATACGGTATTCCAAGTTGCGGTATTACTAATGGTGGGTTTTGGTAAAACAGAAACGACAATTGTATATTTTACGCCTAAATCATCCGTTACATTGTAATTGACAACCCCTGTTGTAGTTCCTGATAAATTGAGTGTTTGCGTTATGGAACCTGTTAGTGTTGCGTTGCTTACTGCTCCTGTAACTGTAGATGAAACGGTTCCTAGGGTCCATTTAAATGTTCTGCCCGATACCCCAAGTGCAGATGATATATCATTGGTGGCGCCACTACAAAAATTGTCGAAACGACCTTGGGCTTTTGTTTCTGAGAAACAAAAGACACTCATCAAAAAAATGGTGATGCTTAAAGCTATTTTACTGCTAACACTCAATTGACCTAAATTATTTTTTCCGCTAAAATTTATTAGAGTTGATTTTTAACTATTAGGGAAGATATTAATTATTGAGTAAAATATCTATAACATATCTAAAAAGTGTGGAACCACAGTGTAACGGAGGTATGGACATGAAAAAACCCATTGAAAATCAATGGGTTATGTTCAAATTTGCGGACCGGACGGGACTCGAACCCGCGACCTCCGCCGTGACAGGGCGGCATTCTAACCAACTGAACTACCGATCCAAACCTCCAAAAACTGCCTTTACAGGTCGTTTTCAGGACGGCAAAGATAAGGGTAAACACATTTCATAAACAAATCTTTTCTGAAAAATATTTGAACCCCTAATTTTACCGAAATTCGCAGCAATTATGCCACAGTACCCGAATAGACAATTTTTAGAATTTGAGAAGCCCATTAAGGAATTATTTGAGCAAATCGAAGACACTAAAAAATTACAAGAAAAAAATCCCAAAATAGATTATAGTAAAACGCTTGTGCAACTGGAAGCTTCTATTCTTGAAAAAAGAAAAGAGCTTACTGTTTCATTAACACCATGGCAGCGTGTACAATTAAGTAGACATCCAGACAGGCCTTATACTTTAAAATACATCGACAACATGTTTACCAACTTTGTTGAATTACATGGTGACCGTAATGTAAAAGATGATAAAGCAATGGTGGGTGGTTTTGCGCAACTAAATGGTGAAACCGTAATGGTGATTGGCCAACAAAAAGGGGCTAACACTAAAATGAGACAGCTCCGTAATTTTGGAATGGCCAATCCGGAAGGATATAGAAAAGCATTGCGTTTAATGCGCCTTGCAGAAAAATTTAATAAGCCTGTTATTGCGTTAGTTGATACTCCAGGTGCATTTCCTGGACTTGAGGCAGAAGAGCGTGGACAAGGAGAAGCCATTGCTCGAAATATTTATGAAATGATTCGTTTAAAAGTGCCAGTTATTGTGGTGATTATAGGTGAAGGCGCGAGTGGAGGTGCTTTAGGCATAGGTGTTGGAGACCGTGTACTCATGATGGAAAATACCTGGTACACTGTAATTTCTCCAGAAAGTTGTAGTTCTATCTTATGGCGTTCATGGGATAAAAAAGAACTCGCTGCCGAGCAATTAAAATTAACTGCCAAAGACATGAAAGGTTTTGGCCTTGTGGATGAAATTGTACACGAACCTTTAGGTGGTGCACATTGGGATTATTCAGAAGCCGCCGAACTTTTAAAGGCCGCTATTGTTAAAGAGTTAAATGTAATTAAACATATTGCCCCTCAAGACCGTATCAATCAGCGTATAGAAAAATATTGCAAAATGGGATTCTGGGAAGAAACAACCGCATAATTATTAATGATGACAGTACAGCAACAATTAAGAGGAACAGGCGTAGCACTTGTAACACCTTTTGCAAAAGATGGTAGTGTAGATTTTGCAGCTTTAGGTAAAGTTATAGATCATGTAATTAACGGTGGTGTTGAGTATTTAATTACCCTAGGTACCACTGGTGAAACGCCTACCTTAACCAAAGAAGAAAAAATAGAAATTATAAATTTTACTTTTAGCCATACGGCTGGAAGGGTGCCAATCATTGTTGGAGTTGGTGGTAATAGTACCGCCGAAGTGGTGAGTGATTTGCAAAAGTTTCCTTTAGATAAAGCCCTTGCTGTATTAAGTGCTGCTCCATATTATAACAAGCCTTCTCAAGAAGGGATTTACCAGCATTACAAGGCGGTTGCAGCTGCAAGCCCTAAGCCTGTAATTTTATACAATGTACCTGGCCGAACAGGTCGTAACATGTCTGCTTCAACTACGATTCGTTTGGCAAAAGATTGTCCCAATGTAGTGGCCATGAAAGAGGCCAGTGGCGATATGGCGCAGTGTATGGAAATTTTGCGTGATGCCCCTTCTGATTTTGTAGTTGTTAGCGGTGATGATTTATTAGCCCTGCCTCAAATTGCTTGTGGTATGCAAGGTGTTATCAGTGTTGCAGCCAATGCATATCCTTCTCAGTTTTCAAATATGGTTCGTGCGTGTTTAGCTGGCAATTTTGCAGAAGCAAAAAAAATCAACGATCCTTTAATTGAAGGATACGATATTATGTTTGCCGAAAACAATCCTGCAGGTGTAAAAGCTTTTATGCATGAAATGGGGTTACTTGAAAACGAAGTTCGTTTACCAGTTGTGCCTTTGAGTGAACCAGTTTACAGCCGCGTGAAAACCTATTTGGCGAAGTAATTATTTTAGCAAAGCCTTAATTTCATTGAGTTTCATAAGTGCTTCAACCGGCGTTAGCTGATTGATATCCATACTATTGAGCGCTGTTCTAATGCTTTCAAAAGTAACCGTATGTTCATCAAAAATTGAAAGCTGCAATTTTGGTTGCTTCGTGCCAATTTCTTTTTGATGTTCTGTTTTCGATTCAAGCACCGCAAGTATTTCGTTGGCTCTATTAATGAGAGCCGGAGGCATACCCGCCATGGTGGCAACATGAATACCAAAGCTGTGGGTACTTCCACCAGCCGCTAATTTGCGTAAGAAAATTATTTTATTACCTACTTCTTTATGTGTTACGTGAAAATTTTTGACACCCGTTAATAAATTTTCTAGATCATTTAATTCGTGGTAGTGGGTAGCAAATAATGTTTTTGGTTTTGCTGTAGCACCGTGTAAAAATTCTACAATACTCCATGCAATAGAAATGCCATCGTAGGTGCTTGTGCCTCTTCCAATTTCATCCAGTAGTATTAAACTGCGTGCCGAAATATTATTAACGATACTGGCGGTTTCATTCATTTCCACCATAAAAGTAGACTCGCCACCACTTAAATTATCGCTGGCGCCAACACGGGTAAATATTTTATCCGTTAAAGGAATTTTAGCAGCCGTGGCTGGCACATAAGAACCCATGTGCGCAAGTAGTGTAATAAGCGCCGTTTGTCTTAAAATGGCACTCTTACCACTCATGTTAGGCCCGGTTAAAATAATAATTTGCTGCGTACTATTATTAACGACAATATCATTAGAAATATAAGGCTCACCCGGTGGTAAATTTCTTTCAATAACAGGGTGTCTGCTCTCTGTGAGGTGCAGGTCGTAACCCTCGTGGATACTAGGTTTACAGTAGTTTAATTGAACGGCATTGTTTGCAAAACAACAAAGGCAATCTAGCTGTGCAATGACCTGCGCATTTAACTGAATAACTGCAATATAGTTTTGAAGGGTAGATAATAGGCTGTCAAATAATGCAATTTCGATCGCAATTATTTTGTCCTCGGCGCCCATTATTTTTTCTTCATATTCTTTGAGCTCGGGTGTAATGTACCGCTCGGCATTGGCAAGTGTTTGCTTACGAATCCAAGTGTCAGGTACTTTGTTTTTATGTACGTTGGTAACTTCTAAGTAGTAACCAAATACGTTGTTAAAACTTATTTTTAAAGAAGAGATACCGGTAGCAGCTGCTTCTCTTTGCTGAATATTTACTAAAAAATCTTTACCACCTGTTGCAATGTTTCGGAGGCTATCAAGCTCACTATGAAATCCATCTTTAATAACGCCACCTTTGTTTGCAGCTACTGGTGGATTTTCTGCAATTTGCTGATAGATGGTTTCAACAATACTTGGGATGGGATCTAGTAGGGCAGCAGCATCCGTAATTTTTTTATTGTTACTTTTTGCAGCTGCTTCTTTTATTATTTGTATTTGTTCAAGACCTCTTGCCAGTTGAACAACTTCTCTTGGATTAATTTTTTTTAGGGGCACTTTACTTACCAGTCTTTCCATATCACCGCATGCTTTGATAGCAGCAGACAATGTGGTGCAAAGTGTTTGGTCTTTTATAAGTGTTTCAACGGCGTCTAATCTATCATTGATAGCCGTAGTATTTTTTAATGGGAAAATTAACCAGCGGCGCAGTAACCTTGCGCCCATGGGGCTAACTGTATTATCAATAACTTTTAATAAATAATTACCTTGGTCTACACCAGCACCTAGTAATTCTAGGTTTCTAATGGTAAAACGGTCCATCCACAAAAAGTCTTCACGTTCCATGCGCTGCACACCTGTAATGTGTTGCAAGTTTGGATGTTCGGTTTCTTTTAAATAATGTAAGATGGCACCAGCGGCAGTAATAGCAAGGGGTAGGGCTTCTATACCAAAACCTTTTAATGAATGGGTATTAAAATGTTTGAGTAAACTTTCGGTTGCAAAAGCTTCATCAAAAATCCAAGACTCCATGGTGTAGGTATAAAACTTAGGGCCAAATTTTTCAACAAATTGTTTTTGAAAATTGCGTTGGAAAATAACTTCGGCAGGTTTTAGTCCTTGTAAGAGTTTGTCTATGTATTCGGTGTTGCCTTCTGCAACAAAAAATTCGCCGGTAGAAATATCTAAAAAGGAAGCGCCTAAACTGTCTTCTTTATCTGAAAAATGTACAGCAGCTAAAAAGTTATTACTGCCTTGTTCTAATAATTTGTCGGAAGTGGCAATACCCGGTGTAACCATTTCTGTAACACCTCTTTTTACAATACCCTTTACCGATTTTGGATCTTCTAATTGATCGCAAACTGCAACGCGGTGGCCCGCTTTTACTAGTTTGTGTAAATAGGTATCAAGTGCATGGTGCGGAAAACCAGCCAATTCATTTTCGGATGCGGAACCATTGTTTCTTTTGGTAAGTGTGATGCCGAGTACCTTTGAAGCAACGATTGCATCTTCACCAAATGTTTCATAAAAATCGCCTACTCTAAATAACAAAACAGCACCAGGATATTTTTGTTTAATAGCCCGGTGCTGTTGCATTAAAGGAGTTTCTGAAGCCGCTTTTGCCATAAGGGCAAATATAAGAAGCTACGGCTAATTTTTACCTTTTCTAGGTAGCTTAGCTTCTCTTTGAGCGGTATTATAAGCAAAGGCGGCCACTATGGTTGCAATTTGCTTTAAATCGTCTTCTATCAGGTGGTCATAGACGTCCATATTGCTATGGTGTGTTCTTGTATTGTACTCGATCGGGTCCTGAATAAATTGAAAACCAGGGAGTCCAATGCCATCAAATGCTTGGTGGTCGGTGCCGCCGGTAGTACTAACAGTTACGGTACTAGCGCCAAGGTCTTTAAAAGGAGCTAACCAGCTACTAAAAATAGGGCCGCAGGCTTCGTTGCCTTGTAAGTAAATACCTCTAATTTTTCCGGTACCATTGTCAATATTAAAATACCCTGAAAATTTATCGGCAGCAGCTGCTTGATCGCCCGTAAATGTTTTTTTAACATAGCCTCTTGAGCCTAATAAACCTTGTTCTTCACCACTCCATAAACCAATTCGAATGGTGCGGCGTGGATTAACACCAAGGGTTTTTAAAATGCGCATGGCTTCCATCATTACTGCAGAACCAGCTGCATTATCTGTGGCACCTGTACCTGCTTGCCATGAATCTAAATGCGCACCAATCATTACCACTTCATCTTTTAAAACTGGGTCGGTACCTTCTATTTCTGCAATAACATTATAACCTTGTAAATCTTTGTCCTGAAAACTTGTTTTTACATCGAGGTCAAAATTTACAGGCGTTCCAGATTTAGCAAGTCTTAAAAGTGTGTTGTAATCTTCTACGCCAACAGCCATGTCTAAAAAGTTAGCTGGATCTGTTCCTTTATAAGCACCACCACCTTGTGCAAAAATGGTTCCGTCGTGGTTACGCGTAGAGGTTGAAATCATGGCGTGTGCACCTTCTTGAACCGCCATTGCTTTTAATAAATTTAAGACGCGTGCTGCACCACCCATGCCACCTGCGCGCATGGCATCACGCATTCTACGTTGTGCTGCAGTATCGGTTGGTGCCGCTGCACCTCTTGGTGCTGCTGGTTTTGCGGCTGCCATCGCTGCAAGTTCTTCGTCTGTGTATCTTTTAGCATCAGCAGTAAAACTATGCTTGTAAATATTTTGCTGATCTAGTATAATTATTTTTCCTTTTAATTGTCCGCGGTATGCTTCTAATGCTGCAGAATCTTTTGCATCCACTAAAAGTAAAGTTCCTTTTTTTAATCCTTTGGTTCCTGCGGTCCAAGTTTTAGGCCAAGCCATTAGTGGTTTATAGTAAGGTGCCGTAACTGCGAAATACATTTTTTCTAATTCCCAACCTTTACCAAATTCACCCCATGGTTCAATCGCTGCTTTTGCAACACCCCAACTAGTAAGTGTTTCTTTTGCATAATTTGCTGCTCTACTAAAGCCTGCCGAATTGGTTAAGCGGTTACCACTTTTGTCTGTTAAATTAAAAGCGATATCCATTACTTTAGAATGCTGTAAGCCTTCTTGTCTAATTTTTTGCATCATAGCTAGGTCTACATTTTCCTGCGCTATACTGGCCATTGGAAAAGCCAAGGCAACAAGGCAGCCCAGCTGAATAAGTTGTTTGTTCATGTCAATTGTTTAAGGTTTTGCAAATAAACTATTTTCAATATAAGCAATCTTCCGCTATACATTCGCTTCTCTATTTGAGCGGTTAAAACTACCTTTGTGGCATGCGAAAATTAAGCATGGATGAGTTAGGCCGAAAATCGGTCACCCAATTTAAAGCGGCTGAAAAACAACCTATTATGGTGATCTTGGATAATATCAGGAGCATGCATAATGTGGGAAGCGTATTTAGAACCGCTGATGGATTTTTGATTGAGGGTATCGTGCTTTGTGGATTTACCCCGCAACCGCCACACCGCGATATCCAAAAAACAGCCCTAGGCGCTACGGAATCGGTAGATTGGTGGTATGTTCAAAACACACTCGATGCGGTTGTGGATCTAAAAAGTAAAGGCTATAAAGTCTATGCTGTGGAGCAGGCCCAGGGGAGTATTTCCCTTGAAAAATTTTCTGGTATGAACAAGGCACCTGTTGCGCTTGTTTTTGGTAATGAAGTAGAAGGGGTTGCTTCAGAAGTGATAGCTGCTAGTGACGGATGTATCGAAATTCCGCAAGAGGGCATGAAGCACTCTTTTAATATTTCGGTGGCAGCAGGTATTGTGCTTTGGGAAATGGTGAGAACAAAACAATCAAACATTTAACGCAGGGATTCCGATGGTAAAAAAATATTTAAGTCTTGTAAAATTTTCGCATACCATTTTTGCGTTGCCATTTGCATTCATTGGATTTTTTATGGGCGTATTTTATGATGCGCAACAAAAAAGCCTTCCCATGTTTGAAGTGCTCCTTCAAAAACAAATGTTGCAATTATTTTTATTAGTGCTCGTATGTATGATTACTGCACGTAGTGCTGCTATGGCTTTTAATAGATACCTTGATAGGCATTTTGATGCTAAAAATCCGCGTACAGCCATTAGAGAAATACCAAGTGGTGTGATTGCTGCATCAAGTGCGCTAAGGTTTGTTATTTTAAATGCAATCCTACTTATAACTGCTACTTATTTTATAAATCCTATTTGTTTTTATTTATCGCCAGTAGCGCTTTTTGTAATTTTATTTTATAGTTACACCAAACGCTTTACTGCACTGTGTCATATGGTACTTGGGCTTGGGTTGTCATTAGCGCCTATTGGAGCATATTTAGCGGTTACCGGATCATTTGCAATACTCCCTATTTTATTTTCTTGTGTTGTTATTTGTTGGGTGAGTGGTTTTGATATTATTTATGCCATGCAAGACGTTGATTTTGACGCGTCTCAAAACTTGCATTCTATACCTACTTATTTAGGAAAAGTAAATGCATTAAAATTGTCGGTATTCTTACACGTTATTGCTGCGGTTTTAGTTATTGTGGCAGGTGTATTAGCTGGCTATGGTTATTTTTACTGGGAAGGATCGCTCGTATTTATTGGGATGTTGTATTACCAGCACTCGATTGTATCACCCACTAATTTAACCAAAGTAAATATTGCCTTTATGACAGCTAATGGTATCGCAAGTGTTATATTTGGTATTCATGTGCTGGTTGCATTATTTCTACAATAAAATTTATTACTACTTTGGCTAGAATACTTTGCATCGATTACGGCGGAAAAAGAACGGGCTTGGCCGTTACCGATCCACTGCAAATTATTGCAACGGGCTTAACAACCCTTGACACCAAAGACTTACACGCATTTATTAAAAATTACTTATTAACGGAAGCGATTGAACTTATTTTAATTGGTGCCCCACTTAGTTTAGACAATACACCTACCCATGCAACGCCGCTGGTTAAGGCGGCTATTGGTCAGCTTAAAAGAACCTTTCCTGCCATTCCCATTCAAACCGTAGATGAGCGTTATACTTCTAAAATGGCTGTTAGAGCCATGGTTGATATGGGGATGAAAAAAAAGGACCGTCAAAATAAAAAAATGGTGGATGAAATAGCGGCTACCATTATGTTACAGGAATATTTAGCAAACCGTTAAGGTCTATTTTTGTTGATTGGCATAATTGGGGGTATTTTTGCAGCTTAAAAGCCATTATTCAACAACTCAATTCTCATGATTCTTCCAATTGTAGCCTATGGGGCCCAAATTTTAAGAAAGGTTAGTGCTACTATAGACGCCTCATATCCGTCTCTTCCTAAATTATTGGAAGATATGTGGGAGACCATGTATTCAAGTAACGGGGTTGGTCTTGCTGCGCCTCAAATTAATAAAGACATTCGTTTGTTTGTTATTGATAGCGCTCAAATATTTGAAAGTTTGGAGCCACATGAAATAGGTAAATACCCCGATGCACCAGGGGTTAAAAAAGTATTTATCAATGCAAAAGTTATTGATTTAGCAGGTGAGGTTTGGTCTTACAACGAAGGTTGTTTGAGTATTCCAAATATTAGAGAAGATGTTGCTAGGCACGAAACTGTTACACTGGAATATCAAGATGAAAATTTTGTTACCCATACCGAAACATTCAATGGCATTACAGCCCGTGTGATTTTGCACGAATATGATCATATTGAAGGTAAATTATTTATCGATTATTTAAAGCCACTGCGTAAAAAATTATTACAAGGCAAACTAAATGATATTAGTAAAGGCAAGGCCCGTATCGATTACAAAATGATTTTTATTAAATGATAAAATATACTTGGTTATTCATGATGTTCATGAGTGGGTCTTTATTTGCACAAGACACCACCATTGCCATCGACAACCAAGCTTTTACTTTATCTGAAGTAGTGGTTCGAAATAATTTTGATTACAAACAGGTATTGGAAACCATCAAGCAGGACACTACGTTTTACAAAGCTTTCAGAAATTTACGCATCATTGGATTTTCTTCTTACAATAGTATTCAAATGCTTGGTAAGGATGGCGCTGTAAAGGCTTCATTAACTAGCAAAACACGTCAAAACCATATTGGCAATTGCCGCACCATGGATGTTTTAGAAGAGCAAACAACCGGCGATTTCTATTCGGGTTCTGGCAAGTTCAATTACCTCACACCAGAATTATATGCAGGATTATTTTTTACCAAGGGTCAAATTTGTGGCGAAAATAATATTGTAAAGGGTCGAAATTTGTTAACGAGTAATAAGTCCGGTATAGAAAAGCACAAAGACCAACTTAAAATGCTTTTTTTTAATCCAGGAAAAAAAATACCTGGCATACCTTTTATTGGCGATAAGCTAGATTTATATGACGAGGCTGCCCACGAACTCTACGATTACCGCCTAGATGTGGTCGACTATAAAGGAACGCTTAGTTATTTATTTTCTATCAAGCCAAAAGAGGATCTTGGTTATTTTAAAAGTGACAGGGTAGTGGTAGATCAAATGAATACCTGGTTTGATTTAAAAACATTAGAAGTATTAGGCCGTAATTACGCCTTAAGTTATAAGGCCGGTGTTTATGACTTTGATGTTTCTATGGAAGTAGAAATGACCAAAATTAATGGACTTACGGTTCCCAAAACACTACGTTACAAGGGTAATTGGGACGTGGTGTTTAAAAAAAGAGAACGCGCCATATTTACGGCTACACTATTTGATTACAACAAATAATTATAAGTTATTAAGTGCAGTTGTAATTTCAGCAATGGTTTTTTTAGCTGGCTCAATTTTATAAGCAGTTCCATTTGCTACAGCACTAATTTCTTTTTCACCATAGTAAAAGTTGGAGCCAATTTGTGATAAACTAACAAGTTTAACAGCTGCCCCAACTGGTATATTTTTAGTCCAAAAACATTTAGAAGCCGCATCCGCTCTTAACGAAACAACGGATTGCAAGTTTTTAAATACTAAAAATACAAGGGTATTTTTGTTGGTAAAGTTTTGAGGTAGTAACGTGTATACATTGGTGGTACTAGCAGCTTTTTCAATAAAACGTGAAGCGCCAAGCCATCTTAGTTGGTTGGTTTTAATAACGTAACCATACAAATTGGCACCATTCATCATACCTTGCCATGTAGGTAAGAAGCTGCTATCGGCGGCTCTATTCCAAGTGTGTGCAGTGTCAATTCTATTGCCTGCACCAAAAGGGTTAGATTCTTTGCCTTGGAAAAGTTGTAAATTATTTTTAAGGGTATAATTTTCTCTAAACTTGATTGTTATGGCGCTGCTATTGTGTATCCCAAGATCTTGCCCTGATGGATAATGATACACTCTAACAAATACTTCACCCGCAGATTCTAAAATGGATTCTCCACTAGTGGTAGCCTTAAAACATTTAATAAAATCTCCTTTTTTTCTGAGCCATAATAGCTCTACTCGAGCTTTACCAGAGTCTTGCAATCTGCCTATATTGTTAACCAATGATCCTTTAGGGATCTCAACAGAAATTGGCTCATTAAAATTAATGGTATCGCCTATGCTTGCATCAAAGGTTTCGCCAAAGGTTACCGGGGTTAAACCTTTAGCAAGGTCAGCAAACTTGTCTAAATTGGGTTTGCTAGCTGTCCATAATGTATCATTTAATTCGTTGTTGGTGTACGAATTAAACTGCTCAGAAAATTCTTTATTGCAGGCCATTAATAAAAGGCTACTAAGTGCAATTGAGATCATTTTTTTCATAGCGTGTGTTCTATTTATTTAGGATGCGGTTTAGTTTATTTCCGCAGCTTTTAATCTTTAATTTTTATTCTCAAGCCAATGTTTACACCTGTTACGTTTATTTTTTGGTTAAACGATGTGTTAGGCGTAGTCATATTTGAAAGGTTATATCTAAAATGTGGTTCAACAAACAATTGTGTTTTTTCGTTGATGTTTTTTGCAATTCTGAATCCTGCATATAAGCCAAGTCCAATATTTGTTTTGTATACGTTATTGGTTTCTTTGTTGATGCTAATGGCAGTTAAACTAGAGTCATAAACAGCTCCTTCAAATCCATGTTTTATATTAAATACGACACCTGCGTTAATGCCAAATTTTAAAGATCCTTTACCAAATTCGTAGCCTATAATAACAGGGATGTCGAGTGTTTTATATTGGTTGCCCACCACTGTATTTTTATAACCAATTTGTTGTACGGAACTGGTATCAGATACCCTTAAGGTATCACCAGGAGCTCTAATAATAGTGCGAACAGTAATTACGGTGGTTGATTTAATTTCGTTTTCGGTTTTGTAAGAAAAACGCTCATTCATTTGAGACACCCAAACGCCCGTTTTTAAAACAAAATGTTCACTAATAGGTTTTACTAAGTTTACGCCAGCTGCATAACCAACACGCATACTTTCGCTACTATCTTTTTGTTGTAGATAGGAAGCGGTAGCGTTGTTATTGGTTACTTTTTTAAATCCGTAATTAAATCCTGCAAAAGGCTCAATGTGCCAGTCTGTGTTAGGGTTGGAGCCAGGGCAAAGCAAACTTAATTTTAAATCGTTCAAGTATTTAGTATAGTCTTGATTGCCAAATTTAAAATTTGATACATTATTTCTTACAAGTGAAATGGTGTTAGCAGCTGCAAACTTAGCAGAGGTTTCATTTTCAAAAACGGTATTACTGCTATTGGTATTAATGCTTGTTTCTTGAATAGGGTCTTTAGCAATAGGAGTTATAACATCAGAAGATATAACACTAGGAGCTATATTAATAGGATCATGAACAATAAGTGATTGCTCATTAGAAATTGTAACAATTTGGTCATGCGTAGAACGAATACTTTTGCTGATAGAATTTTCTAGCGTGTTTATGTCAGATCCACTAGCTCCAATGGTATAGCGTTTGCTATCGGCAACAACAAAACTACTGCCTAAACCTGCCATTAATAAAACGGCGCTAAGTCCCCAATTTTTAAGCGTATTAAACTTTATAATTTTAGCAGTAGGAGCGCTTGTAGCTGGATTCACTTTATCCCATAAGCCTGCTGGCACGGGAGAATCGTGATCTTGCATTTTTTCCCTGATAAAATTATCAAAGTAGTTGTTTTCCATTTTACACAGCAATTTTTTGCAGTTGTATAATTTGTTCTTGAAGCATTTTTCTAGCTTTTACCAATTGGCTTCTGCTCGTACCAGGTTGAATGTTTAGCATCTCTGCAATTTCTTCGTGGTTATATCCTTCAATCACGTGTAAGTTAAAGACCAATCTATAGCCAGTAGGAAGTTGATTGATGAGTTTTAAAATGTCGTCTGCGCCAAGGTCTGTGTAGGCACTTGCTGCCACTGTAGGACCCATGTTTGCAGATTCATCAATCTCACTAAACTTCAACTTCTTTTTTTCTAGGTGCCTAATAGCTGTATTTACTACGATGCGCCTAATCCAACCTTCAAAGGAACCCTCAAACTTAAACTGCCCTAGGTATTTAAATACCTTGATAAAAGCATCTTGGATTATATCCTCTGCTTCCATGCTATCAGTGGCGTACCGGAGGCAAACAGTCATCATTTTACCAGCATACTTTTCAAAAAGTAACCGCTGGCAATGATTGTCTTGCCTGATACACCCTTTTATGAGCTCTTGTTCTGTCAACGCTATGGAGTTTAGGGTAGAATTCCTGTCTATAGGATACGGATTGGGGGTTAGTTGTTGCCTATCTTGTTAAAAATATTACAATGCAAGCAATGTTTTAGGTAACAAAATGCTAAAATTTTCGGTAAGAGGGTAATATTTTAGGCTAAAAACTGATCATGAATATAATCGACCACTTCAATAAAGCTTCCATTTTGCGCATAAACCGCTAATTGCCTGTCTGCGCCCGTGCCAGCCTTAAATAGGTCACCAATACCCAAAAGGACATCTCTGCTTCCTAGGTCGTTTAAAGTGTCGTCTACGAAGTCTAAAAGCTCGTAAATGAGTGCTTGGGTTTCCACTTCTGTTTCTTTACCAAAATCAATTAGGGAACCTTCGATACCATACCTACTGGCCCGCCACTTATTTTCATTGATAAGTGAGCGTTGGTAATTCATGAAATTTAAATTTTGATGTCTTAGCTTGTAAATTTTAGCGCAAATGGCCTGAAACAAAGCAGCAATAACGGTTGTTTCTTTAATGGTTAAAGGCACGTCGCAAATTCTAAATTCTACAGTATTAAAAACAGGATGAACCCTTACATCCCACCATATCTTTTTTGCATTGTCTATGCAATTGGTTTTAATAAGAAGGTTCACATAGTTTTCATAATCTTCAATGGTTTCAAAATAATCGGGGATTCCTGTTCGTGGAAATTTATCAAACACTTTAGTACGGTAAGATTTATATCCGGTAATCCTTCCTTCCCAAAAAGGAGAGTTGGTGCTTAATGCATATACGTGTGGTAAAAAATAACGTGCAGTATTGGCAATATGCATAGCCATTTTTCTATCCTCCATACCAACGTGCACATGAAGTCCAAAAATTAAATTACTTCGTGCAGCATCTTGTAATTCATTTACAATTTGATTGTAACGAACATGATCGGTAATAAGTTGATGTTGCCAGTGGCTAAATGGGTGTGTACCGGAAGCGCCTACCCATAAATTTAAATCGCTAGCAATGCTAGCTACCATATTTCTAAGCGAGGTAACCTCTTTTTGCGCTTCTTCTATGTTTTTGCAAATGTCTGTTCCAACTTCAACTACCGCTTGGTGCATTTCGGCCTTAACCTTGTCTTTTCCTATTTTTTGTCCTTCTATTACGATACGCTGCTCATGACTGGTTAACTCTTTTGTAATGGGGTCGATAACCATGTACTCTTCTTCTACACCAAGTGTAAAAAGAGCAGGAGATTTGCTAGACATAAGGTATGATTTAGTGTAGGGTTGGGCTCTTAAAAGTACCTCGTTTTTCTTATATAAAAAAAGGTCGAATCAATTAAGATTCGACCTTTTTTTATGTCTTAGTATAATTTAACTACTAGAAGTTAAAACGTAAACCAATTTGGCTAACCCATCTTGCAGCATATGCAGCATTTGTAGATGTGCTCACACTCCAAGGCGTTTTGATAGCTGGGTTAAATTTAAAGTTAGTAGGCGTTAAATCTGTTGCACTAACATAACCACCAAAAGTAAGTAATGGGAAGTTATCGTTAGACTGGAAGTAGTTTCTACCCCAAGTTCTGTTGATCATGTTACCAAAGTTAAACACATCATATGTTAACTGGAATTGGTAACGCTTAGCACCCACTTTAATGTTAAAGTCTTGTGCAATTTTTAAGTCAACAATGTTTGTAAATGGTGTGCGAGATCCATTTCTTTCTGCAAACTTACCGCGATTGTTTCTTAGGTAAGGATTAGATTGAATGAATGCTTCAAACGCATCTTTTTGTTGTTGAGCAGTAAAAGTTGTAGATCCAATAGTATTAGAAGCAAATGTCATGCCTGCTAATTGAGCTTGCGTTGGGATAAACATAAGGTCATTGCTTTCGCCAGTGTTTACGTCTCTAACTGGGCTACCAGCATAAACATAACTCATTGGAGAACCAGATTGACCAGTGTAAGCTATTGTAATGGTAGTTGCTAAAGTTTTCTTAGCATATTCAAACTTCTTACTTGCATAAGTAAAGATTCTATGTCCTGGGCTGAAATCTGAATTAGAACGTGAAATATAGTTACGTCCATTTACAGTTTCCATATAACGCCATTGGCTATAGTTTACAGAGCTTGTACCGTCGTTAACCGCAACAGCATTACCAAACATATAACTGATATCAAAAGCGAAACCAGTGTTGGTACGCTTACTAGCAGATAGTGTAAAGCTATAAGAGTAACCTGTTTTACCGCTGTTGTTACTTAATAATACAGCGTTATCGTAAGGGTTAGAACCATCAGAGTTTAAAGGAATACGACCATTGTTGGTTGTAGAGTAAACATTTCTGCTACCTACGCCATTTGATACGCCAACTGGAGGAAGTAGGTTGATGTTTGTGTAGTAGATTTCATTTAAGTTTTTGCTAAACACACCTTCTAATGAACCAGACCATCCGTTGCCAAATTTCTTATCTAAGGCAATTGAAGTTCTAAATAATTTAGGGGTGCTAAATTCTGCAGCAACTAAGTTTAAAGGTCCTTTTGTTACACCAGCACCAACTTCAGAAGGAGTCCATTGTACAGCAGGATTTGCTCTAAAACGGATCGTATTTAATTGTGTAGCGTTAGCAGAGTAACCACCCACAAAAATACCGTTGTTGTTGTATAATCCACCAGGCCATACTAAAGGAATACGACCAGTAAAAATACCAACACCACCACGAACTACTAAATTCTCTTCAGGGATTTTGTACGTAAAGCCAAATCTTGGAGAGAATGAAATAGGAACTTTAGGTGTTAAACCTGATTTAGCACCTTGTAAATCGTAGTATTGAGCAAATTTAGGAATCGCAACATTGTTGGTATAATCATCAGCCCAAGGCTTGCTTAAAAACTTGTAGTAATCTGCACGGATACCATAGCTTAAAGTTAAGTTGTCAGAAGGTCTGATCTCATCATTTAAGAACATAGATCCTTTTGCAATTTTAAATTTAGCAGCAGCATTTGTGTTGTCACCTTTACCATTATCGATTTGAGAAAAACCATATTGGTAGTTTAGAGGCTTCGCGTTGGTTAAGAAGTCGTTTAAGTTAGAATACGTGTAGTTACCAAATGTATTTTGGATAAATGCATTGAAAACATCGTTGTATTCGTAGTCAACACCAAACTTAAGTGCGTGTTTACCTAATGTAAATTTAAACTCGTCATAAAATGACCAGTTCTTTTGTGTAAGTAGGTTAACAGTAGAACTATTATCTGGTCCAAAAACAATCGCACCAGAACCGTCATTAATACGAACTCTAGGGAAATCTTGCCCCATTGGTTTACGATCATCTGTAACATCTGTGTAAGTTACAAGCATTTTGTTACTTGCATTTTTACCTACTAAACTTTTTAATTCTGCAGAAGTAGAATTTGTTGTTGTAGGGAATTCGTAACCATTGTTGTAAAAGTTAATGGTTCCAGAACTAGAAGTAGACGTGTTTAAACGCATACCTTTTGTATATCTGTTAGAAACAGATAATTTATGTCTGTCATTAATATTCCAATCAATTCTTGCAGTGATACGATCAGCGGTTACTTCTTCAGTATTATCTAAGAATCCACCAGCATCATAGTTGTAGTTTGCTTTTAAAGTTGCAGCTAAACTATTTAAGGTGTTGATATCTTTTGTATTACCATTGTATTGGCTAAAATCAAATGGTTGAGGACGGATATCTCTTTGTAAGTCTACGTTGATGAAGTAGAACAATTTGTTTTTAGTAATTGCACCACCTAAACGGAAACCGTAAGTTTTTTTACTAAAGTTGTTAAGCTTTACTGCGTTTTCTTTTAAACCAGTTGGTGTTTTACCAGATAAATCTTGGTTTTGTAAGAAATAGTATACAGAGGCAGTAGTCTTGTTGGTACCTGATCTTGTGATCGCATTGATACCACCACCTGTAAAGTTACCAAGAGATGCATCAAAAGGAGAGATTACAACTTGGAACTGATCAATCGCATCGATAGATAATGGAGCGATTGCAGCTTGACCACCATTGGTACCTGAAGCAGATAAACCAAATACGTCATTGTTGATAGCACCATCCACGTAGAATGCGTTGTAACGGTTGTTTTGGCCTGCAATAGATACAGCACCTTCAGAACCGTTTACCAATTTAGCTTGAGGAACTGCACGTAAGTAATCGTAAATGTTACGACCTACAGTTGGTAGGTTTGCCATTTTATCACGACCAATTGTGGTTTCAGCTCCACCTTTACCAGAAGATTCAGTAGTCTTACGTAAAGAACTTACTGTTACGTTTCCGAGGTTATTTACTTTAGAGGCAAGCGCGAAATCAACTTTTAACACATCACCTAAGCTAAGGTAGAGGTCAGTCTTTTTTTCGTTTGCATAATTTAAAAAAGAAACTTCAACAATGTATGGACCACCAGGGTTCATGTTGCTGATGTCAAAACGGCCACCTGAACGGCTCTGAACACGGTAGGTAGTACCGGTAGGCTCGTGGGTTGCTGTTACGGTTGCGCCAACTAATACCTCACCGGTATTTGTTTTTACAGAACCACTCAGGGAACTGGTGGTGTTCTGTGCTAGTGCAAATGCTGGTAGGATTAATACCGCAAGTACAAATTGCAAGAGTTTTTTACTAAGCATATGTTTGATTTTTCAGCTGCAAAGAAAACGAATATTCCGCTACTAATTTCAACAGAGTATTAACAAATCGGTACTTTTTAGGTAAAAACCCCCTTTTTAAGCAAAAAAACCCCTTTTTAGAGGGGTTTTGAGCTATCTTCTACCATAATTTTCCTCTTCTTTTTCGTGTTCCTTGTCGTAAGCCTTGATGATGGCCTTAACGAGCTTGTGCCTCACCACGTCCTCTTCGGTTAGGGCAATATGGGAAATGCCTTCAATATTTTGCAAAATTCGGCTCGCTTTTTCAAGTCCGCTGCGCATATTTCGGGGCAAATCTATTTGGGTAGGGTCGCCAGTGATAATTGCTTTTGCGTTGGCACCAATACGCGTCAAAAACATTTTTAATTGAAGGTCATTGCTGTTTTGCGCTTCATCCAAAATGATAAAAGCATTATCCAGTGTTCTACCGCGCATGTAGGCAAGTGGCGCAATTTCGATGGTGCGCGTACTCATGTAGTAACCTAATTTTTCGGCAGGAATCATGTCGTCTAATGCGTCATACAATGGTCGTAAATATGGATCAATTTTTTCTTTTAAATCGCCTGGTAAAAAACCTAAACTTTCACCTGCTTCTACAGCGGGTCTGGTTAAAATTATTTTTTTAACGACTTTATTTTTTAGTGCTCTCACAGCTAGTGCTACTGCGGTATATGTTTTACCGGTACCGGCTGGTCCGATTGCAAAAACAATATCGTTTTTATCGGCGGCAGCTACCATCTTTTTTTGATTCGGTGTTCTTGCTCTAACCGTTTTTCCGTTAGGTCCAAACACTAAAATATCGTTGGGATTTTTATCAACAAAATGGTCGGTTACTTCTTGATCATCGCCGCCTAAAATTTGTTCAAAATAAGCTTCACTTAAATGTCCATTGCGCTCTAAATATTGCAGCACTAGGCTTACTTTTTCTTTGGCAATATCTATTTGTTCTGGGGCGCCACTAAGTTTTAGCTGTGTGCCTCGCGACAAAATTTTAAGGAGTGGAAATTTCTTTTTTAAAACGTCTAATTTTCCGTTGTTTACGCCAAAAAATTCGATGGGGTTTACGGAGTCGAGGTTGATAATAGTTTCTGTCAACTTGCTTGGTTTTAGTGAGGTAGTTATCCAAATTTAACTTATTGGATATCACTTTTCCAAGTCTTATTTATGAACAAATTGTGAATATTTTTTTAAACAATAAGGGCTAGAGTGCTTTTAAGGCAGCAATGGTTTGGGTTGGATTCTCCGATCTAAAAACTGTGTTGCCAGCAACCAAAACATCGGCGCCTGCGGCTAAAATTTGAGGAGCATTTTGAAGTGTAACCCCGCCATCAATTTGAATGAGGGTGCTTGTGTTTTTTTGTACAATCATTGCTTTTAGTTCAGCAATTCTTTGAAGCGTTTGTGGAATAAATTGTTGACCACCAAATCCTGGATTAACGCTCATCAAACATACAACGTCAATATCTTTTATTACATCAATTAGGGATTGAATAGGGGTGTGCGGATTCAGTGCTACACCGGCTTTCATGCCTAGTTGTTTTGCTTGTTGTAAGTTCCTGTGTAAGTGAGGGCATGCTTCTATGTGAACGGTGTAAATATCGGCACCGGCTTTTTTAAAAGCTTCGGCATATTTTTCTGGTTCCAAAATCATAACGTGCACATCACAAATTTTTGATGTTGCTTTTCTTACCTGTTCAATTACAGGAAATCCAAAACTAATATTAGGAACAAACCTGCCATCCATCACGTCTAAGTGAAACCAATCGGCGACGCTGTTATTGAGCATGTCGCAATCTTTTTGAAGTTCTAAAAAATTGGCGCTTAATAGAGATGGAGCAATAATGGGCATATATTGATTTTGTGCAAATTTCTGCTTTTTTGGGCAACCAAGCTATTTTTTGGCTGCTTTTATTCTCGAAATGGCCTCTGTGGCTTCAGTCAAACCCTTATCTAAATTGGCGGCTGTTTCATAAGCACTTATCGCTTCAAGTTTTTGCCCCATTTTTTCAAAACATTTTCCAAGCCAATAATGAGGGATGGCTTCAGTGGGTTTTACTTCAACTGCTGTTTCAAAAATACTTTTTGCTTGATCCATTTTTTGTTGATCAAAATATATCCAACCTATTTCTAAATAGGCATCTAGATAGTTGTAATTTTTTTTAATGCAGGTGTTAAAGTTTTCAATCGCTGTTGCGGTGTTTCCTGTATTTTCATGATACAATCCTATTACGTAGTAACTATGTGCAATGTAGGTTCTGTCTGGTTTTTGTTCAATTACAGTATTGCATAATTCAAGTGCTAATTTATTTTTTTGTGCAGCATATAAATTAGCAAGCGTTAGTAAAACATCTGGGTTAGAATAGATTTTAGCTGCTGTTGAAAAACTTTGGATGGCAACTGCAGTATCTGCAATACGTATGGCGAGTTCTCCTTTCCTAAACCATACACCATAGTTGTTCGGCTCCCTTGCAATAAAACTATCAATTTGTACAAGCGCTTCATTGAATAAAAAAAGGCTATCCATCGTATCAATTACTTGAACTCTAAGTTCGCTGCTATCAGGATAGCGATCTATTTCTTTTAATAAGTCATTTACATAACTGGGGTAAGGGCTATTTGTTGTATCTGCTTTTGCGTTTTTAGCGTTGTAGTTACAAGCAAATAGCAGGGTTAAACTAAGTAGTAGTAGGATAGGGCGCATAGGCAAAAATACCCCCATTTTCAATTATCATGACAATCCGCTGACATAAAAACCTTTAAACATGACTACTTTTGCATCCTCTTAACACGTATTTATGAAATTATCTACCGCATTTTATTTGTTGCTTTTTACATTTTTTGTGTCTCCAACAATTGCGCAGTATGCAACCCAAGACACGGTGCATTTTGCTGGCGAAAAATATTTTAAAAATGTTAGACAATTAACGTTTGGTGGCGATAATGCAGAAGCGTATTGGAGTTATGATGGAAAGTCTATCGTGTTTCAAAAAACAAATCCAAAAGAAGGTGTTTATTGCGATCAAATATTTATGGGTACAGTTCCATTTACCGATGCGCAAAAGTTTACACCAAAAATGATTGGTACGGGTAAGGGTCGTTCTACGTGTGCTTATTTTTTACCGGATGGTAAACACATTATTTATGCGTCTACTCATAAAGGTGCAGATAGTTGTCCTCCAACACCTGACAGAGCAAAATATGGCAATAAATATATTTGGCCACTCTATAATAGTTACGACATTTTTATGGCAGATATGTCTGGTAAAATAGTAAAGCAAATTACCAGCGCTAAAGGTTATGACGCAGAAGCAACGCTTTCTCCAGATGGTAAAAAAATGATTTATTGTTCTGATAAAAGTGGTGATTTAGAACTCTATGTAATGGATTTAAAATCTGGAAAAGAAATTCGTGTAACCAATGAACTAGGGTATGATGGTGGTGCATGGTTTAGTCCAGATGGCACAAAAATTGTATGGCGTGCCAGCAGACCTAAAACACCAGAAGCGATTGCAGAATATAAATCATTGCTTGCAGAAGGTATGGTGGCGCCAACCAATATGGAAGTGTTTGTTGCCAATGCCGACGGTTCTAATGCAAAACAAATTACAGAATTAGGTCAGGCCAATTGGGCCCCTAATTTTACCCCTGATGGTAAGCATATTATTTTTTGTAGCAACCACGAATACAAAAGAGGTTTTCCTTTTAACATGTACCTAATTGATTTGGAAGGGAAGGGGCTCGAAAAAATTAGCAGAGACAAAGGCTTTGATGCATTTCCCATGTTTAGTCCGGATGGTAAAAAAATTATTTTTGCTTCTAACCGAAACAATGGTGGAACAAGAGATACCAACTTGTTTGTTGCAGACTGGGTAGAATAAATCAAAACTGCTATATTAGCAGTATAAAAACAAACACTATGGCAACAGGACTTTTGCATTTACATAATACACTCCGTTGGGTAATTCTTATATTACTTATTGTTTCGATCGTAAAAGCATTTACAGGATGGCAGTCTAAAAAAGAATTTGCCGCTGCAGATAAAAAAACCTGGCTCTTTACTATGATAGCTGGGCATATCACTTTGTTATTAGGTTTGTATCAAGTGCTAGCAGGTCGTATAGGTATTTTTACAACAGAGGTTGCCGCTGGTACTTCTGTAATGAAAGATAAATTTTTACGTTTCTTTTGGGTAGAGCATCCAATTACAATGATTGCTGCTATTGTTTTTTTAACACTTGCTCATGGCGTTGCTAAAAAGAATTTGGATAACACGACCAAGTATAAAAAAGCATTTTACTTTTTTGTCATTGCGCTGGTATTAATATTAGCAGGTGTGCCTTGGCCATTTAGAGGTATCGAAATTGCACGTCCATTATTTCCGGGCATGTAGTTATTGATCGCTTTTACACCCTTGTTCCAAGTTCTATAATTTGACAGTTTTTAATGTCCGCCCTATCAATATCTATTTTGATGAGGGTTTTAACTTTATGCCATCCCTGTTTACCAGCAGCTCCTGGATTAATGTGTAAACAAGCCATAGCAGGGTCATAGATGACTTTTAAGATATGACTATGACCACTTATAAATAACTGTGGTTTATAGGCAGCTATTATGGGCTTGGTTATTTTATTATAATTAGGCGGGTAGCCGCCAATATGAAATAGCATCACCCTAACGCCTTCTATCTCAAATTGAGCGCACTCCTCATATTCCGATCTAATATCTTGTCCATCAATATTGCCATAAACACCTCGCAGAGGCTTTATAGCGCGAAGCTTCTGCGCTACTTCATAACTGCCAAAATCGCCAGCATGCCAGATTTCATCGCAATCGGCAAAGTGAACCGCTACTTTGGGGTCCAAATAGCTATGGGTATCTGAAATAAGGCCTATCCGTTTCATGTATATATATTATCCATGCGCAAACTACTCAATATTGGCATGTTTGAACCTAATTTTTATAATTATCGAGGCTTTAGTATATTCGTTACTATATAGTAATCGAAAAATTAAATCATGAAAAAATTAGTACTCGCTTTATTTGTGTTTGCATCTTTTGTTGCATCCGCTCAAGAAGCAAAAGATTTTACCGTTAATGGTACCCTTCAAAATATTGCTTTACCAGTTAATAAGGTATATTATTCTTATAGAGCCGATGGTGTAACTGTAAGAGATAGTGTTGCCCCAACAGATGGAAAATATAGTTTCTCTGGTAAAATTGCGGAGCCTTTGATGGTAACCATTTTTGTTCGTTATAAAAATGATGCCGAAGGAAAGCCTATTAAAATGTTTCAACCTCGTGACTATGCTTCTGTGTTTGTAACGCCTGGTGCTATTCAAGTAAGTTCGGTAGATTCTTTTAGTAACGTAAAAGTAAAAGGTTCTAAAGCGCACGAAGCCTACCTTGCTTTAACCGAAAAAACAAAGCCGGTAAATGATAAAATGCAAGCGGCAAATAAAGACTACAGCGCTGCATATAAAGCAAAGGATTCTGCTGCCATGAAAACTTTGGATGCAACATTTGACGCATTAGATGCAGAAATGAAAGCAGTATACAAAGGATATTTAGCTACCAACAATAATTCTCCTATTGCCATGTATGCGCTAGGTCAGATGGCTGGTTGGGATATCAATCCAGAAGTTGTGGAGCCCATTTACAAAGCTTTATCTGAGCCTGCCCGCGCCACCCCAAGTGGAAAGGCATTTGCTGTTAAAATAGAAACAGCTAAAAAAACATCGGTAGGTGCCATGGCTATGGACTTTACCCAAAACGACACGTTAGATGTACCAGTTTCACTCTCTAGCTTTAAAGGTAAATATGTATTGATTGATTTTTGGGCAAGCTGGTGCGGTCCTTGCCGCCAAGAAAACCCAAATGTGGTAAAGGCATTTCAGGCTTACAACGCTAAAGGCTTTACCGTGTTAGGTGTTAGCTTAGACCAACCAGGTGCTAAAGACAAGTGGTTGAAGGCTATTCATGACGACAAATTAACTTGGACCCAAGTGTCTGATTTAAAGTATTGGGACAATCAAGTTGCCAAACAATATGGTATTCAAGCAATTCCGCAAAACTTCCTTGTTGACCCTGCTGGCAAGATCATTGCTAAGAATATTAGGGGGGAAGAGCTGTCTAATAAACTTGCAACCATTTTCAAATAACCAAAATAACAGTTGAAAATCAAGGAGTTACGTAATTTTTCACAAATTCTGTAAATTTTTCCCCGTTTTCTTCGTATTTCGGTTGCATTCTAATATCTTTGCAGCCCCAAAAATTGTATGTCTAAACAACCGTTGATCAAACAAGATGGAGTTA
>JACCDN010508186.1_pt1 | contig 53838 bp, 48 predicted proteins | sample 7441691 | NCBI WGS metagenome assembly JACCDN01 (sample SAMN15323439, study PRJNA562643) | freshwater metagenome | isolation source: river surface water | place: USA:Blue River Watershed | collected 2017-08-16 | reverse complement strand
GTGGCGCGTGGCGCCGAATATTTGGAAATCTCTGAATTTTTGAGCATGGTGTGCACGATCTATTGCGTGCACACGATCTTGCGAGACAACCGACTTCGCCTCAAGATGGGTTCGCCGGACGCTTACAACTTAGTTGCACTTTGGTCAGCATGAATAGTGAAGTCGAAATTCGATGAAAACACTGTTAGTGCTTTCGATACCTTCGTGTATGCGAATTCCACGACCTCGTCATAGTTAGTTGAGTAAATGCTCTTCCAACTATACAAAGGCAAATTCAATATCGATCCTTTCGCCCTTACTCCTTTGAACTCATCGCGAATCGCAGTGATTAGATCTCGGCGATTCCGCTTTCGCTCTGCCAGTCCAGAAATTTCGGACAACGTAAGCCCGTCAGAGTCAATCTTGAATTCTTGTGAAATTCGAGCAATCAGTTTCGCGACAGAAGGGGCATCTGAAGGTATTGAAGCCCCTGCGCCGAAAATCAGAACCGTGCGCTCAGGAACAATTTCATCTACTAACTCTTGAATGCTAGTTGTCATCTTTCTCTCCCTCAGAAATTTGTTTGTGCCGCGAGTATGCACAGAAAATTAGTCAAGGGATACCATTTTGACTCTCAAACAAGGCCGGTGTTTTCTGAAATCCTTCCACGTAGTCGTCTGCATAGAAGCGATCGCGCAAAGGCGCGAGCGACGCGTGCCGGGGCTGACCCATTTGGCGTACCTGTTAGCAGGCAGTAGCGTCGCTTACCTTCATAGACAAATTCGGCCTCCAGCCCCCATGTAATGTGCGCAAGCAGCTTCGCTTTTTATAGCATGCTCAGCGCAGTAACCGCCATTCAAACAATCACCTGTATCTCCACACCATCCATCGCGTACCGTGCATAAAGAAAATCCTGAATATCGGCAACGCGGTCACCGGCAAATTCCAACGCGACAAAGTAGGCCGGGGAGTCGAGCGACACCTCACGGTCAAAAACCAGCATGGCGGCGCGGCCTTCCACCGTGCAGGGTGCAAATGCCCACCGTGTAGCGGCAGCGTAGGCGCCGAAATAGGCACCGACTTCGTTTTTGCCCTGCCACTTCAGTTTGGCCACTAGGTCCAGATGGACATCTTCTGCCAGCATGGCACGCACGGCGTCGAAATCACCTGTCTTGAACCCGTCCACGTAGGCGATCAGCCGCGCGCGGGTGGCATCGTCGATGGTGGGCGGCGCCACATCACCGGGCTCGTTGGCCAGTGCGCGCAGCCGTTCGCGTCCGCGCTGTAGCGCCGATTTCACGGCGGGTTCGGTGGAGCCGATGATGGCGGCCGCTTCCTCCAGCGAATGGTCCAGCACGTCTTTCAGAATCACCGCGCTGCGCTGTAGCGCTGGCAGCCGCAGAAAGCTGCGCAAGCTGGTTGCGGCAATGCCAGGGTCGGGAGCATCGGGGGCGGCAATTGCGTCAAGTTCCACTTCACCCTCCATGAACGGGATACGTGCGCGTTGCCGCAAAAAATCCAATGCGGCGTTGTGCGCAATGCGGTACAGCCAGGCGCGGGGGTTGTCTAGGGTGCCGAAGGAAGCACGCGCGGCAAAGGCCTTCATCAGTGCGTCCTGCACGATGTCTTCGCCATCAATCACGGACCCGGACATGCGGGCGCAGTAGCGATGCTGCTTGGGCCGCATCTCCACCAGCAGTGTTTCAAAGTTCTGCGCCGCATCGTCCATCGTCTCAGTCTCCTGTGGGGTTAAGCTTTGGCCGCAAAAGCGACCTCGCCCATGATGGCTTCGATCTTAGCGACGGCGGCGAGCTGGGGGTGGTAGGCGACCATGCGCGGGTCGGCTTGCATGGCGGCGACGGCCGCAGCATCGCGCCATTGCGAATGGATGACGATGCGCGTTCCGTCTTCAGAGGCAATCAGGTTGGTGGCAATCCACCCGTCCAGCGTGCGGATGACGGTGTTGATGTTGTCGCGCAGCATTTCCAGAACGTGGCTTTGGTTGGCAGGGTCTATGGTCAGGGGAATCAGAAGGGTTTTCATGGCGTGTTGCAAGTGGTGCGGTCCCGCCGATCGGGCCCGTCACCTGTATGACGATGAACTACTGGAAAACGGATAGGTCCTGGGAAAAAATTGTCGTCTTTGCCTCGGCAAGCCTACCCCAATGTTGGCCCACTTGCAGTCGAATGTAGGCACAAGCGCCGCAAAGTCTTGTAAGTAAAATCGGCCTCCAGCCCTCGCAGAACGTGCACAAGCAGCTTCTCTTTTGATAGCAAATTCCTAGCAATCGTGGAACCAGGTACGGCCTGCGAGGAGATGAGCATTTCAATCCGGAAGCCGCACCACGTGTGTCTCCCCTCGTCTGCCCACATAGGTGACTGCCGCCCGGCAATCTACACCGTGTAGCCCACACAGCCTGCCTTTTGCGAGCGCCGTTTGAACTCGGGGTACATCACGCGCCCCTGCTGCGCGCCTAGGATTGCCACGCGCACAGTGTCGCGTTCATGACTAGCTACTTTGTTACGGGAAGCGCGTGACCGGTTTCAAGGAATGTCTTGAGGTTAGACAGCACGGTAGGCCAGCCGCCAGACACACCGTTCAGCATCGATGGGTCCTTGGCCAGGTCATCATGGATGACTGTCAGCTTCACCAATCCATTGCTATAGGGAACGATGTCAAACGACACCCTTGAATGTTTCGTCGCGTCCGCCACCTCGCCCGGCCTGGCCCAGCTGTACACAAGCCGCTTGGGCGCATCGGCTTCGATGACATTGCCTGCAATGTCAACCACGTCGGAGCCATCGGCACGGCGGTGTACCCAAGGGGAGCCGGGCTTCCAGTCCGACACGTTGACGCGGGCACAGCCTGCTTTGGGGTCCACCCACCATTGGGCCATCATGTCGGTGTCCATCAGGGCCTGCCAGAGCTTTTCTGGTGTGGTGGCGATGTAGGTCACATACACAAAATCAGGTTTCTTCGTTTCCATTGTCTTGTCCTTCCAGTTTGGTTTTGAGGGCGAGCAATACGCCTAGGCGATTGCGTTCGAATTTCTTGATCCAGAGTTCCTGGATCTCAAAGAGCGGCACAGGGTTGAGGTAATGGAGCTTCTCGCGCCCCTGCCAGACCACGGCCACCAGGTTGGCTGCTTCGAGTTGCTGCAAGTGCTGGGTTACAGCTTGCCGGGTCATAGCCATGTGCTCGCACAGTGCGGTCAGCGTCTGGCCGTTGTCGGCATGCAGCTGGTCCAGCAGGCGGCGTCTGCCCGGGTCTGCCAATGCCTTGAATACTTTGTCGATGTCCACGTTGTGTTCCGTTGAAGCCGACAGGAGGCTGGTGCGCTGTGGTTTGCAACACGCTACTCCCAGCTGTCGAGCTTGATCACATGGGGTGCTGGGGCGCCCTTGCCGGTCTCGATAAGCGATTTCAAACTCAGCAAGAAAACGCCCCATTTGGTACTGCAATGATGCATGAAATCGACCATGTCACAGCTTTCGATTGAGTTGATGATGGCGTGAATTATATGCAAGTATTTACTTGCATGTCAAACGCACCAAGAATTTCTGTGCAATCGATTCAATTGCCCGGTGTCGTTATTCGTTGGTCTATGGATGTGCGAGCCCTGAAGAGACATGCATCAGTCGCTACTATTTCAATAGCAAACTCACAGGCGCTATGCCGCAAACCTTTGGAATAGCCTCAGCTTGAACCTATTGCCAGCGTGTTGCCGTTGTGATCCTGAGTCAGCGTTGTCTTCAAGGCGGTAGGCGTTGCCAGTGTTGTGCCACTTGCCGCAATGGCAGGCTGTCCATTGGCATCAAATTGCCGAATCGCGTCAACCATTCCCTTGAGGTCTGCGCCGTCGGCGAGCATGGGGATTGGCGTGTGCGGTTCAGATTTTGGCGCCTGCACGGCGGCACCGGCTGCCGACACTGCAGCGCTATCGGTCGAACCCATGAAAGACGCCATGGCGTCCACCATGCTGGGCACTGGTAACGCTGGGCTATCCGTGGCTACTGGCGGCTGGATTGCGCTGCTGGTGGTGCCCATGGCCACCGGTGGTAATTGCAACTCAGGTACACCCGCCGGCGCAGCCACACCAGTTGCGGGTTTGCTGGTAGCAAACCACACATCGACCATGTCGTGCGTGGAACCATCCGAAGTGGTGTAGCTGGATGTCAGCCCGATGACGTTGCCGCTATCCACAATGGCAGTCGATTTCGCACCCAGGTCCAGTTGCGCAATGTTCAGCGATTCGAGACTGTGTAGTTCGCCCGTCTCGCTCACACCGTCGGAATTGGTATCAACCCACACCATGAGATTGGAGAAGCCTGAGTCTGCCGACGTGATGCGCCCATCACCAGAAGTATCCATTTCCGCCAATGCTTGGTAGCCGTTGCCCGCCTTTTGTCCGCTGGTCAAGGTGGTGCCAACGCCAAACAACTCACCGCCTCCGTTGATGGTGCCATCGCGATTTCTATCCATCACCAGCAGCCCGTTGCCCGGTGTCACCCACCCCGTACTCACCTGCTGGCCGGTGCCGTAGATGTCAAACTGAACGCCGTTGCTGATGCTCTGCGTGCTAATGCCAGTGCCGGCCAAGTCCAACACAATGGGAGAGCCCAAGGCAAGTGTTGCTTGCTGGTCTGGCGTCAATGCCGCATATTGATCGCTACTAAACGCCAACATCTGGTCAGAAGTCATGGCTGAAATCTGGTCGGTCGTAAGCCAACTTACCTGGTCGGTTGTAAGTGCAATGATTTGATCTGTTGTGAACCCTGATTGAACCTGCGAAGTGGTGAACGCGGCCAGATCTTGGGTCTCCAATGCTGCCGCGCCATCAGTGGTCAGGGCCGCAACTCCGTCAGTCCGCAATGCCGCCACTTGCTGGGTTTGCAGTGCAACCACTTGGTTGGTAGTCAAGGCGGCGACCTGATCAGTCCGCAAGGCAGCGGCCTGGTCAGTCGTAATACCCTGGCTGACTTGGTCGGTGCTCAGGGCAACAACTTGTTGGGTCGTCAGCGCGGCAACCTGATCAATCGTGATGCCCTGGCTCACTTGATCAGTGGTGAGCGCATTCACGGCGGCCGTGCTCAGGGCAGCAACGTCCCTAGTTTCCATTGCGGCTAGCTGGTCCGTAGTCAGGGCGACTACCTGGCTGGTGGTAAGAGCCCCTGCCTGATCAGTCCGCAGCGCAACGATCTGGTTGGTCGACAAGCTTTGGCTGATCTGGTCGGTGGTCAACGCAGCAACACTGGCAGTGGAGAAAGCTGCTACCTGGCTTGTGGTCATCGCGACCAAATCCTGAGTCGACAGTGCGCCAACCTGCGCCGTATTCAATGCCGCCACCTGGTTCGTTTGCAGCGTACTGACTTGGTTGGTCGCGAGTGCCGCAATCTGGTCCGTGCGCAGTGCGGCCACCTGCGCCGTTGTCAAAGCGGTAAGCTGGTTTGTGGACAACGTTTGGCTGATCTGGGTTGTCGTCAACGCACCCACCGCGGCAGTGTTTAACGCTGCGACATCATGGGTTTCCATTGCGGTTAGTTGCTGCGTCGTCAAGGCAACCACTTGATTGGAAGTAAGCGCCCCGGCCTGATCAGTCCGCAAGGCAACGATCTGGTCCGACGACAAGCCAGTGCTAATCTGATTCGTCGTCAGCGCTGCCACGCCGGCCGTGCTCAACGCTGCAACGTCCCGCGTCTCCATGGCTGCCAATTGATTGGTTGTCAACGCAGCTACCTGGCGCGAGCCAAGCGCGGTAACCTGATGGGTGCCCAGTGCAACCACTTGCGCAGTCCCCAAGCCTGCATTGACTTGATTGGTGCTGAGTGCTGCAACGCTGGCGGTGGACAGTGCCGCGACTTGGTCCGTGCGCAACACGGCAATTTGGGTGGCCGTGAAGCCGAGCTGGACTTGATCGGTGGTCAATACAGCAACCTGGTCCGTCGTCAGGGCAACCACCTGTTCTGTTGACATAGAGCCCACGCTCTGCGGCGTCAATGACGCAATCACCGCTGTCGGCAACGCTGCAATCTGATCGGTCGTCAACACACCGCTGGACTGGCTGGTACTTAGGGGAGGAACCTGCGTTGTGGGCGTTACTGTGGCCTCGGTGGTTTGACTCTGGCTCACGAGTTTCGTGCCCAGAGCTACAACACCTGCGGGCGACAATGCCGCAATATCCTGCGTCGAAAATGCTGCAACCTGGGCCACTGACAGCACCGCCAACTGGTCGGTGCGCAGCGCCGCAACCTGTGCCGTGCTCAATGCCACGATTTGTGCGGTGGTCAGTGCGGCCACTTGGTCTGTTCGCGCCGCCGCAATCTGGGCTACTGTAAGAGCGGCAATTTGGTCAGTGGTCAGCGCGCCAACTTCTTGCGCCACCCATGCATTTGAAATAGCCTGGGCCTGGGCCAAGAAGGCATTGATCTGTATCGGACTGGTTATGCCGAATTGCTGGGCAAATTGAACCGGGTCACCGCCTTGGGTCAGGAAATTGCTGATTTGCTGGGGCGTGTAATAGATACCCCCAAACGCCATACCGCCCAATTGGGACGGCGGCGCAGCCAGCGCGCCATTGGCACCCCAACTGTAGCCATGTTGGGCTGCGTAGGCCGTGATGTCTGCGGCGGACGTGCTTTGCCCGCCCAGTACCAAGGCTTGCTGAATCTGGTCAACACCCAGGCCCAAATACGCTGCCTGCTGCGCGATGGCACCGGGGCCTGGTTTGCTGGCAAAGAAGGCTTGTATCTGACTGTCGGAATAGATGGTTCCGTTGGCTGCAGTGATTGGCATGCTCATTCCCTATTGCCTGTGCGGCAAGCGACGCAACATAAATGCATGCGTCAGAGTACTGCGACTATCTCTAAAGGTATACCGACTATTGCCCAACCGGCGCATTTCAATCCACAAAAAAGGCAAGGAATGCATGACCAGTTCATGGTTTTTCAGCATGGTCCACAACGAGTCATGGCGGCTGCGGAATGTCGCTCTCATATGGCTTGACTTCGCTGTCAAAAGACTGACGACCGAACCGGGGATATGGCTTGCGGCGTCCGAAGGCGAACATAATGCGTTCCAGTAGATAAGGTGAAGCCAAAACGACCCTTCTCACCACCGTCAATCCTGGCGGTTCAATCTAAGCAGGGAGCACTATGAAATACCACGCAATAACTTATGCCTTGATCACAATTGCATTAACAGCCTGCGGTGGAGGCGGTGGAGGTGCGTCACCAGCGACGTCAGCTGCACAAGTACCAGTCACAGTCTTTCCAGTCGACAGCGTCGTCACCCAGTTGGCCACTTCCGGTGCAACGTTCAGCGGAACGAATGTCGATACAGCCGGCAAAGCTACAAAATTGACAGTCGCATATGTACCCGGCGCAGCAGGCACGTTCACACGGCAACAGACGCTCACACCCACTGGCGCAGCGGGCGTGACAACACAAGACGCCGTCAGTTTCAGCAAGGCTGGGACACTATTCAAAGTCACCGGGTGGATTGATAGCAACGCAAATCCTGCGGTGATTACGAAAAGCGCTGCACTGCCAGCCACCAGCAATGTGGGGGCCAAAGGTAACCTAGCAGCGGGTGATTTATTCATTCAAAACAATGGCATCAACAAAGTCGACATTGGGCTGACCCACAAGCTGGATTATTCCTGGACGCTGACAGCAGTCACCGACACCACTGCCGACCTTTGCCTCACTGCCACAAACAGTGGCGATTTCTTTGCAAGCTTTGCGACGGACTGTTTCCGAATCAACGCAGCAGGTGCTATTACCGGGTTTAAGTCCACCTTGGGGTCACACGCCAAAGGTATTGATAGCCAAACAATTTACCAATAAGTGGTGCTGGCACTCAGGGTGCCATGCCCGACCACAATGCATCTAAATCCGGGAAATTCCACTCCTTAGGGTCTTCTCGCCCAATGATTTTCTCCGTCGTACCTAGCTTGGACAAGTCCACGGTCTCTGGCACCACGCGCAAGCCGGACTTGGTGGAAAAGAACACTTTGACAAGCGGGGCCATTAGCGCCCCGGTGTTTTGATCGATGACCACTGCCAGGCGATGGGATGCCAGGCGCACCAGTGAACCCGTTGGATAGATGCCAATACTCTTCACAAACGCCTGAAAGATGACGGGGTCAAATCGGCCGGGAGCCCATTCCGCCATGTTCTTCAACGAGACGGCGGGGTCCCAACCACCTTTGTACGGGCGGTTGGAGGTAATGGCGTCGTACACATCGCACACCGACGCCATCTTGGCAAACAGATCGATCTGATCCGCCAGCAGCCCTTGCGGATAACCACCGCCTTCGGTACGCTCATGGTGCTGCAGCACAACGGCCAACAAGCGGGGATCGGTCACGCCGCTATCGACCAGCATGCGGTGCCCATCAAGCGGGTGGCGCTTCACAATTTCGTACTCAGCTGGGGTCAGCGTGCCCGGTTTGTTCAAAATCTCTAATGGCACGGCGGATTTGCCAATGTCATGCATCAAACCCGCCTGCCCTGCCAGTTTGACCTGCGCCTCTGGGAGATTCATGGCTCGGGCCAATGCAATCATGAGGGCACACACCGCGACCGAGTGCATATAGGTGTATTCGTCAATCGTCTTGAGCCGTGACAGACTGATAAAGGCGCCGGTGTTGCGTGTGACTGAATTCGCGATTTCCTCCACCATGTGCTCGACCCCCGTGACGTTGAGCGCCTTGCCCAGGCGCGCGTCACGAAACAGCGCGGTCATTGCAGCTTTGGAATGCTGGCGTATCTTGGCCGACCGCACGCGCTCTGAGGCAGCGTCAACAGGGTCCAGGTCGCGATTTTGTGCGTGGGCCTGTTCGATTTCTACTGCAGCGTTGATGCTGGGCGGCACCGGTTGTGTTTCGGGAGGCCTGGGCACATCTAGCCCCTTGGAGATATCGATCCAGACTTCTTTGATCTTGCAGTGCTGGATCTGACGCAAGTCCGCTTCATCAGTCAAGATAAAACAGGTGCGCCAAAACGGGTGATCCAGCCAAGAGCCGCAGAACTCTTTGATGTGCATCCCAAGGATGAGGTCGTTAACGCTGATGCGCTTGAGCATGGGGTAAAAGCAACGGTTCGATAAACGGCTGATGGGAACGAATCAGCCGATTGTCGACGATGCAGTAACAAGCGGTTACGCAACAGAACACATCGAAACACACTTTTTGAATCTATTTTGCGAAGATGGCCATGCCGAATGACGGCTGCATTAACGAGTAAATCACTTTCTGGGAGTTACCAATGGCATTCGCTCAAATACTGGTGTTTCTTTCGTTTTTCTTTTTGGCCATGTTCCTCGTGGTAGGTCTGGTTCACCATTTCGGGTCCGCCGATCCCAAGCGTCCAAAAGCCCGTCCGCGTATGCCAGAGCGCATGCATGGGCAGTACATGCCGTCAACTCTGTAGCGTGCTGCAGAAGGCGAGGCGCTTCTATTTTGATAGCGCCTTGCGCTTATTCCGCGAGGGCTATCAACTTATTTCGCCATTGGAATAAGCGTATTGGGCAACCAGGTTGCCAGCTCTGGCACCCATGCAATAACCAGTGTGCCCAAAAATATGGCGAACAGCGCGGGCAACACCGCTACTGCCACATAACGCACTGGCTTATCAAACATGGCCGATGCAAAGTAAATGTTCATGCCGGCTGGTGGGCACAAGAAGCCCATCTCCATCGCTGCCAAGAAAATGATGCCAAAGTGCACCGGGTCTATTCCATAGCTCTGGGCTACGGGCAGCAATAGTGGCACCAGCACCACAATGGCAGCAAAGATCTCCATCAGCGCGCCTGCGAAGAGCAAAAACACACACAGCGCCAACAGAAAGACAAATTTATTGGGGATAGCGTCTTGCGCCCAGGTGATGGCAGCATCGGGTATACCAGCGTCCACCAGGTAGTTGGTCAGCCCCAAAGCCATGCCTAAAATCAGCATCACCCCACCAATGATTTGCGCGCAATCGCTCAAGGCCAGCCCCAGCTTGGGCAAGCTCAAGTCGCGGTGCGCAAGCGCTTGCGTGAGGATCGCATAGACAGCGGTCAGAGCAGCACTCTCGGTCGGTGTAGCCAATCCGCTCACCAGCGAGCCAATCGCCACCACGGGGGCCAGTAGCTCCCATTTCGCGGCCCACACGGCAGACATGAAACTTTCAACAGGGGGCGGAGCAACAGCGTGCACCAAAGCCACGGGCCCTGACCGCTTCAAGTAACCACCGACCACCAACAAGAAGAACACCATCACGATGGCTGGCACCAGCCCCGCAAGAAACATGGTGTTGATCGGCACCCTGGCAATAATGGCCACCATGATGAGCGGCACCGAAGGTGCTAGCAACACCCCCAGCGCGCTGGCGCTGGTCACCAGACTGATGCCCCGCTTTTCAGGGAACCCCGCATTGCGCAACAGTGGCAGTAGCAGCCCGCCCAGCGCCAAAATCGTCACCCCACTGCCCCCGGTAAAGGCGGTAAAGAACGAGCACAGTACGGCGGATGCGCAGACCGTGCCCATAACCCCACCCCCAAACATTGCCACAAACACAGCACCCAAACGCTGCGCAGCGCCGGTGCGTGCAAATACCAATCCAGCCAGCGTAAACAACGGCAACGCCGGTAGCGATGGGTTGACCGTGATCTGGTAGTGCGACAGCGCAATGGACGCCAAGGGCAAAGCATCTTGCCAAAACAACGCCATTGCCAAGCCACCCAAGGCCGCAAATATAGGTGCACCTGCCAGCAGCATGGCCACCAGCCATACTGCAGCGGGCCACAGCGGAACGGCTGTGCCATCGAAGTGCATGGCAAGCGCATAGCCTGCGGCAGGCAGCAACAGACCCGCACCCCATTTGAACCACACCGACGCAGCGCAGCGTGCGGCAAGCTTTACCGCCAGCAGTGCAAACCCCAGCGGCATCGCCGCTTGCACCCACCACACCGGTATGCCATAGGCCAGCGCATGCCCGCCATCCATTTCGCTGGCAACGAAGCGCCAGCTGGCAAAGGTGAGCACACCGCATACCAGTGCCGCACTCGCATTGGCAAACTGCAGAAGATAGGTTTGCCAGCGCCCGCCCAGCAAGGCCCCCAAACCACTTCCCAGGGTTGTCAAATGCCCTGTGCGTTCGGCGGCCACTGCGCCGAACATGGCCAGTACGAGCCCTAAGTGTTGGGTTAAGACTGCAGAGTTTTCAATGCCCTTGCCCAAAAATGGGCGGGTCAGAATCTCGATCAAGGGAATAAGGACCATCAGCACCAAGGCTGCTGATGAAATGACCTCGTCAAAGCGCCACGGCCAAGCCATGCGCCGCTGTGGCACTACCGCTGTTTGCATGCTTATTTCGCCTTGCTGGCCCGGTAGGCTTTCAGGTGCAAGAACACCTCGTCAAATGTCTCGGCAGGGACCATGGTGCCCCGAATGCGCGGGTAAAGCTTCTCGGCCAAATCGTTCCATTCCTGCATTTGTGCTGCATTGGGGCGGTTGACCACTAGACCGCGCTTCTTCATCGCGTCTACTGCTTCATCCACTTCTTGGCGCGCCTTTGCACGCATTTGCACGCCTGCCTTGTCACTGGCGGCACGCACGGTTGCCTGTACCTCGGGTGACATGTCGTCCCACGTCTTTTTGGTAATAACCAGCGCACCCACAATCGGTGCCCAATTGATATCGAGCATGTTGTTGGCGGTGCTGAACACCTGGCTGGCCAGCGCAAAGTACGGGGTCGACGGCACTACGTTGATCATGCCGGTCTGGATGCTGGGCAATATGTCGCTGGTCTCCAGCGGCACAGGGGTGTAGCCCAGGCTTTTCATAATGGCCTGCTGCTCGGGCTCTGAGCCCCAGGCAAAGAACTTCATGCGTTTGAAGTCGCCCGGGCGCACTGCCGCGTCTTTGGAAAAGAAACGCACCCAACCCGCATCGCCCCAGGCCAAGACCACAAAGCCTTTTTCCAGAAACTTCTTCTCCATGGCGGGGCGCATTTTCTCGCGCACATAGTCCACTTCTTCCCAGTTTTTGAACAACAGCGGCATGCTCTGCAGTGCGCTGATCGACGGTTCGATTTCGCGCAAGCCCACCACTGACAGCAGCGCGCCTTGCAATTGACCAATCCGCATGCGCCGAGCCAACTCGGTCTCACCGCCTTGACTTCCGTCGGGGTACACCAGGTATTTGGCATTGCCACCTTGCGCGGTGCGCCACACCTCGCCCAGTTCCATCAACTGTCTGTGATAGAGCGAATTTTTGGGTGCAAGTGTTCCCATGCGCAGCTGCTTATCTGCAGCAAAGCTTGTGGTCTGGCCCATCAGCATCAGGCATATAGCGGCCAATAGGCCTGCACCCATGCGCCGATACACGTTGTGAAACAGGTGGCTTGCTTTCATCGGTTCTTTGCTCACTCTAAAAATAAATCGTCGGCCGCTTCCAGCAGCCACAAGGCGCGCTCGCGCATCACTTCATTCGACAGGTCACGTTTGGCATCACTGGCGGCAATGGCTTGTCGCAGCAGTGCCTCGAAAGCTTTGCGGTCGTTGGCGGGTTGGGCAATGCTCTCGGCCTTGGCAACAAATGCACCGGCGTTGCGCCCTTGTCCCAATGCAATGGCCTGGTCAAAGTAGACGCAAGCCTGCTGTACAGAGCCTCCAGGGCGTGCCGCTTCAAAGCTACCCATCAGCCCCGCCAATGCGCCGTCGGCGAACGTGGGCTGCACTGCGTAGGCCAGCGTAGCCAAGCGCACGGCCAGGGGCAAATCAGCCACGGTATCTGGGGTGTCTTTGGACAGCGAAATAGCACCGCCCCATGAGGCGGCGGCCCAGTACGCCACGCCAACGTGGTCGACGGTCAAACGCGGCCACGCAGTTGCATCGGCATGGGCCAAAGACTTTTCAAAGCCGGGCATATGTACGTTGAGCGCCGCCATGGCATGCCGGTGCGCCCGTTGGTACAAGCGTGCGGCGCGCTGGCGCAGCTTTTGTGCACCCTTGGCATCTTTGGCCTCCAGGCGCTCTGCTTCAGACGCTACGAAGGCATAGGCATATTGGGTAAACCCGGCGCTTACCGCCTCCGCCAACTTGAGGTTGCCGGGGTCTTGGGCAAGGAATGACTCTGATAGCTTCAGATAAAAGGCGCTGGCCTCGCGTGCCAACACCAAGTCGTCTTCTACGGCTGTGCCTTGGCTGGCCAGCTCATTGGCAACGCCTTGGATGATGAGGTGGCGGGGGGAGCAAGCACCCAGTGCCAAGAGTAGCGCCAGCACTGCTGGCAAGGGGAAATGTAGATTACGCAAGATGGCGTGAATCTAGCCCGCCAGTGTGTAGAAATCGTGACAGTTGTGCGACTTTTTGGTGTCCGCCGTTGCATTGCGCATGGCACTTGGCAGCATCATCACGACAACCGTCTGGAGCTATGTGCTATAAACAAAATAGCAGATGTCGCACATTCCACGAGGGCTACAGCCACTTTTTACACTAACGCTTGCTTACCAGATACACCCCCGGCAAGATCAGCGCGGCACCGGCCACATGGTGCCAACCCAGTGGTTCACCCAGCACACCCCAGGCAGCTACCGCTGCATACAGCGGCCCCAGGTACAGTGTGACCGCCACGCGGCTGGCGCCCAAAATCTTTTGGGCCCAGCCATAAATCCAATACGCCGCCACTCCCGGTGCCAGTGCTGCGGCCACCATCAAACCTGTGGCGGCCCACGACCACGAGGGGCTACCGGGTTGCAGCATCTCCCACACAGCGCAGGGCAGCAGCACCGCTACGCCACCCGCACACATGGCGGCCAGCCGCGCAGTAGCACCCAGCGGGCTCGGCCACAGCTTTTGCAGCAAGGCATACAAGGCCCATGACACCATGGCCGCCACAATCCACGCATCGCCCGCGACCCACTGCACACTGCCCAGTGCCGTCCACTGCCCTTTCACGACCACGTGCACCACACCGCTGAGCGCCACCGCCACGCCCAGCGCCTGCACCCAGCGAAAGCGCTCACCCAAAAACGCCACAGCGCCCAGCGCAATCAACACGGGCGAAGCGGAGTAGATCAGCGCAATATTCATGGCCGCCGTGGTCTTGGCACCCAGATACACCCAGGCCCCGCACACCAGCATGCCGCAAAAGCCCAGCACCACGTACTGGTACCACACGGCGGCAATGGCACGGCGCTGGGCCCACAGCTCCTGGCGCGACGCCACGGCCAGCAGCATGCCCGCCAATGCCCATCGACCCAGTGCCAAGGTATAGGGTTCAATCACCCCTGGTGCACGCCGCGCCACGATATAGTTCACCGCCCACAGTGCTGGCACCACCCAAATAGCCAAGCGCGCCAAGCGCTCTAGGCGCTCTTGTTGCGTTGGCGCTGGAGCCGCCGTATCAAGCGGTTGCAACGGCGCTCCCGTGGGCAAGCGCCATCACTTCATGTGCCGGGTGCTGCTTTAGTCGGTGGTCGCTCCACACCTGTCGCCAGTGGCGCGCGCCGGGCATGCCATGGCGCAGGCCCAGCATGTGCCGGGCGATGTGGCTCCAGGGTGTGCCGTGCTCGGCCAACTCACGCGCCATGTAGTCCACCATGTGCTGCTCGACCGATTCGCGGGTGATGTCGGCCTGTGCAGCGCCATAAAACGCGGCGTCCCACTCGCTCAGAATCCACGGGTTGTGGTACGCCTCGCGCCCCACCATCACACCGTCCACCAGCTGCAATTGTTCTGCCGCCAGCACGTTACTGGCAATGCCACCGTTGATGGCGATGGTCAGGTGCGGGAACTCTTGCTTTAGCTGGTGCACCAGCGCATAACGCAACGGCGGCACCTCGCGGTTGGCCTTCGGTGACAGGCCTTTGAGCCAGGCATTGCGGGCATGCACAATGAACACATTGCACCCCGCCTCGCTCACCGTACCCACAAAATCACGCACAAAGTCATAGCTCTCGGTCTTGTCGATGCCAATGCGGTGCTTCACGGTAACTGGCACGTCCACCACATCCACCATGGCCTTCACACAGTCGGCCACCAACTGCGGCTCGGCCATCAGGCACGCACCAAACGCACCGCGCTGCACCCTCTCACTGGGGCAACCGCAGTTGAGGTTGATCTCGTCATAGCGCCAGTCTTGCCCCAACTTAGCGCAATGCGCAAGATCAGCAGGCTCACTACCCCCCAGCTGCAGCGCCACAGGGTGCTCTTGCGCATGAAATCGCAAATGCCGCGCCACATCCCCATGGATCAACGCGCCCGTGGTCACCATTTCGGTGTACAGCAAGGCGTGGCGACTGAGCAGGCGGTGGAAGTAGCGGCAATGGCGGTCTGTCCAGTCGAGCATGGGCGCGACGGACATGCGGTGCATGGTAGGGGGTGGGGTAACGGAGAGTGGGTTCACACTGGGCTGGCTTTCTGAGCCCAATTATCGCCCGGCGCTTTTCACAGCAATGAACTCGCACCTAGAGGGCGCTTCATACGCCAACACCGGATCAACATGGGAATGCCTAGTTCCCTAACGCAAGACATACAAACTTCTGAGCCGATAGCAGTAGAAGGTCATTGCTGTTGTTATTGCCGCCAAAACCAGGGGCATCAACCATAGATCGCCCATTGCTTCGCGCCCAGCGGAAAGCACAAGAACGTACAGAATGTAAATCAGGCCACCGATGACCGAGACTGCAAAAAAACCAACTGCAAGGCGATGACGTAAAAACAGTGCGACAGCACCAAACAGGCTGCCCCACACGGATAGTGTCCACCCCACGACGGCCCATATTGGAACCGCTAAAAAGTAGGCAATTTGAGCATCTGTCATGCCGGACGCTCGGTAGTAAATTTCACCTTGATAGATGCTCATTGCATAATCGTAAGCGGCCGCCACGCCATATAGCAAAAGAATGCCGCCAAGCAACCAAGCATGCCACGGCAGGCCTGATTTTTTCGACTTTTCAATTCCGGCAATCGTTTCCATACTTCACCTTCTATTTTTGAATTTGAATTCTCTTTGACACAACCACCTGCACGCTTTTAAGGGTGCAGCAGTACGGCACGTCTCAAGGGTGCGCAGTCCATCAAGGCATTTATCGCACGGGCACGACCACCGCACGTTTGCGCTTGATCAGGATTCGGCCCATCCAAAACAACATGCTCCCGAGCACCAAAAGGACCGGTATTGCCAGTATTGGAAGGCCCAGCACGGCCGTCGTACTGACTACTTTTGGGAAGACTTGCATTTGCCCCATGAAGAAGGATGCCGTTGCAATCAACATTGCAAAGCTCATGCGCCAGAGATGCCGAACCAATCGATGGCCACCAGCAATCTGACCGGCCCACAACAGGCGAATATCCAACGCCGCACACAAAAGGCTAATGGCGCCAAAAACAACCAGCGCCTGAGGGGGGCTATTCTTTGTAATCAGTGTTTTCGGATCCATCTGAAAATCCAGCCACAAACTAAACGCATATGCACCCAGAACAGCCGCTGCCAGCGCAAAACCCGTCAAAATCGCACGACTATCTTGTACGGTCCGCTTCGTTGCTAACCATGCGGTGCAAACCAGATAAATAGTTAACAAAGCAACGACACCGGTAATGTGATCGGTGCGCAAGAAAAAGGAAATGATGGCCGCGCTCAAGGCCATTGCCAGCATCGAGACAGTAAAAAAAGTTCCAGATTTTCGGTGCAGTGGCGACCCTTTAGCGGCATAGAGTGCGACGGCACCTGATGCAATGGCCAGCAAGCCGGTGATGACGTGTATCCATTTCATGATGGCTCCTTGATAACTCAGTAGCAAAAGAGCGCCATGCTAGATTGACCTGAAAACCAAGGGAAGCCGATTGTGATGAACGACAGATTGGTAAGACAAACAGCTATTTCGTGTGGATGAGCGGTACTGTTTGCGCCCAACAATAGGCACCCGCGACCCAGCAAGTACGTGACATCACTCGCTTCACTGCCTGTCAATGAGCGGGCAACCTCGGCACATCAATCTCACACCGACCAGAAATTTATTCAGCCAAATGACTGCATATTGCAGTGGCAGCCATGGTGAATGCTGCAGGTAGACCTTGGACCATGGCGATGCATGCTTGCGCGTCACCAGCCCGACCAGTGGTCTCCAACCTTTGGCACAAATCGCCGAGCGCCAAAGCGCCTACGCTGCGTGCAGCACTTTTCAGGGTATGCGCATCGCCCGCCATAGCATCCGTATCACCAAGGGATGCGGCCGCGGCGATCGCTTTGGTTTGTACTTCAGCGTTGCGCAAAAACTCATGCAACAAATCAGCCAGCATGTCCGGGTCGTCGCCTACCAGTTCACGCAGCGTGTTTTCGTTCCACACCGGCAAACTATCTTCTGCCCTTGCACCGTGTGAAGTCGTGGCTTGCACCACGTCCAAGGGTGTGGCCTCGGGCTTCGATGCAGGCTCTGCATTTGGCATCCACTTGCCCAGCATGGCAGACAACTCCTGCATGCGCAAAGGCTTGGACAAGTAGCCATCCATACCGCGCTCATAGCAGCGCTGGGCTTCACCCTGCATGGCATTTGCTGTGACGGCGATGATCGGTAGGCGTGTGTTGTGGTCTTCTTGCGCACGTATGGCAGCGGTCAGCCCGAAACCATCAAGATTGGGCATGTGGCAATCACACAGAAGCAGCGCATAGCGGCCAGGATTGGTGTCCCACATTTGCAGTGCAATGGCTCCATCTTCGGCCACTTCGCAGGCGTAACCCAGCAGGCGCAGTTGTTGTTGCATCACATTGCGGTTGGTTGGGTTGTCTTCTGCCAGCAGAATCAGCCGGCGGGCTTGCAATGCCTCATCAACTGTTTGTGCAGCGGGACGTGGACGCGTGCGACGATCGACCGCACCGTCGGTGCGAACTTTGTGCGCGTGCGCGCTGGCAATGGCATGGATGAGGTCAGCGTAGAGCACGGGGTATGTCGCCAAAGTCACCTCGGATTCAAATCGGTCGCTGCCGCGTTGAATCGCCCGCACGACGCCAACCCCGGGCGGCAAGTCCAGCGCGCGCGTCGGGTTGGTGTTTCCCGCATCAACAAGCACCACAGCACTGGGCCAACGCTCTGGTGCTTGCAAAAGCAACGTTCTTGCCGCCGCCACATCAGCAACTGTAGTCACCGTGGCACCAGCCGCCTGTGCATAGGCTGGCACCGCTTGCAAGGCGAAGGGATCAGCGGCAACTGCAATGACCCACACCCCTTCCAAACTGGGAAGAATGGGCACTTTTCGACCGGGCTCACAACTCTGCAAAGGCAAATCTACTGTGAAAACAGAACCTTCGCCCAAGGCGCTGGTGACCGAAATGGTCCCGCCCATCAACTCAACCAGGCGCCGGGTAATGGACAGGCCCAGCCCGGTTCCGCCATATTTTCGAGCTGTGCTTTCATCAGCTTGCATAAAGGGCTGAAACAGGCTGGCGATCACATCCGCGCTCATGCCAATACCTTGGTCCGTGACACGGATGCGGACACCAGCCTCCCCGCCAGACAGTGCGCAGGGCTCAACATGCACATCGACCCGCGGCCGATGCCCCAAGCGCGAGAACTTCACAGCGTTGCCTACAAGATTGAGAAGAACCTGACGCAGTCGCGTGGGGTCGCCCATCACCCAAAGAGGCAGTGCGGGCGATACAAACACAGACAGATCAACAGAGCGCGCGTTGGACAGAAACAGCATGAGCTGTACAGAGCCCTCCGCAACTTCGCGCAAATGGGTGGGTGTGCGCTCCACCTCCAGCTTGCCCGCTTCTATTTTTGAGAAATCCAGAATGTCGTTCAAAATATCCAGCAGCGCTAGGGACGACTGTTGAATGGTCTCCAGCATGCGATGTTGCTCAGGCGACAGAGCGGTTTCCTGCAATATGTCGACCATGCCGACAACCCCGTTCATAGGGGTACGAATTTCATGGCTCATATTGGCCAAAAATTCAGATTTGGAACGGTTGGCGCTTTCTGCCAATGCTTTGGCGGCCTCCAAGTCGGCTTGTTGACGTTTGCGTTGGGTCACATCCGTAATGAAGGCACTGAATGTGGTGCCTACTGGTGTGACGATGGGCACCACTGCCAGCTCAGTGGGGAATATGGTTCCATCGCGGCGCAGCGCAAGAATCTCGAAGCGCTTGTAATGTTCCATGCCGTGTTGATACACCTCGCGATACTGCTCTGGAATGATGAACGTATGCAAAGGCTGCCCTTTTGCTTCAGCAAGTGTCCAGCCAAAGGTAAGCTCAGCTTGGCGGTTCCAATCCGTAATACGACCCTCACCATCCATGCCAACCACTGAATCCAGGCTGTTGTCAATAATCAGGCGCAGGTGCCGCTCACTCTGAACCGCAGCCTGCGTCTTTTGTTGAACCCGCTTTTCCAGCTGCAATTGGTGTTGAATCAAATCAAGCTCTACTTGCTTGCGCATCGTGATATCGGACCGAATGGCAAGGTACTGCTCGGGTTTGCCATCGCTGCCCATGACCGGCACGATAGTGGTGTCTACCCAATACAACTCGCCATTCTTCGCTTTATTGCAAATTTCATCGCGCCATGTTTTTCCAACCGCGACGGTTCGATACATTGCTTTAAAAAAGCCGTGTGGGTGCTTGCCAGAATTGAGAACGCTATGGTCTTGCCCCAGCAGCTCGCTGCGCGTATAGCCGCTGATGGCGCAAAACTTGTCATTCACGTAGGTGATCCTGCCTTGAACATTGGTGGTCGCAACGATGGCATGCTCATCCAGTGCGTACTTTTGCAAGGTCAACTCGTTCATCAGTGCCTGCGCGCCCTCCTCGGCCTCACGCAGCTCGGATTCGACCTGCTTTCGGACTTCAATTTCTGCCCGCAAATCCTTGGTCATTTCCAGAGCACGCGTCTCCGCGAGTTGTTGGCCAATGAGCCGTTGGCGTAGCAGCAGTGACAATACAACGCTGAGCAGGCAACCCAACGCAAAGATCGTGGTCAGTGTGTCGCCAGTGACCTTTGAATCAAACGCGCTGGTGCTATTGACGCGGAGTGTCAGGTCGCTCCCAGCCAGTGTGAATTTCTGGACGGTGGAAAAGCGCCTGTCTGCTACTGAACTGTTGGGCCTGGCATCGCTGCCACTGCTGTGCCAATCGGAATCAAAGAGTAGCGCGCCTTTGTCGTCGAATAGCTCAAAGTCGACAAGCCCATCGCGCGCCGACGGCATTCCAGTCAGCAACTCGGACATCACGAGCGGTGCACTGAGTAATCCTTTGAGTGCCGCCCGACGTTCCGAAACTGTCTTTGGCTGTGCCCCATTGGCATACACCGGCACGAACAGGAGCACGCCGGGCGTGCGGTGTTGGTCCTGAACCAGGGTAATTGCCGAAGAAATATGCGGCTCACCCGCATCGACCGCAGATTGCGCCGCCGCCCGCCGAATTGCTTCCGAGCCGATGTCCAGGCCCTGAACGCCAGGGTTGGTGGCTGCTGGCTCCATAAACTTAACGATGTAGAGATCTTCGTGGCTCTTGTCCTCCAACTGGCGCACCGCAAACTGCGGCGAACCATCGGCTTGCTCAGCGGCCACAAACGCGTCAACGTTGGGCCGCAAGACGCGCTCAATGTAACTAAAGCCGCGCACACCTACGAACTCACGCGCCATGTCGCGCGACTCCACGTAGGCCCGAAATTCCGACCGATCCACGGTTTGGCTGGCCGCAAACAGGCCACGCGCACCGTTCAAACCATAAATGGCAAACTTTGCACGCGCTGCTACAAACTCCTTGACGGCCTGTTCATGGAACTTGAAACGGACTTCTGCCTCGGCGACGAGTTGTTCTTTTTTCCAAACTACAGTGCCTACGGTCAACCCCAGCCCAACCACAAAAGCAACCAGCGACACCTCCGCGACTTTCCAAGCGCGCCATTTGAGCAAGCCCGGGTTTGCGGGCGTCTCGAGCGTGGAGTGGGGGTGTAAATTTGGCATTTACATATTGCTATTATTTTGGTAGCGCATTGGGCAATGTATACGAGGGCTATCGGCCAAAATGATCACTAGTCATGGTGTCTGGTGTGTTTTTCAATGGCATTTGACGCTCGTACATCACAGAGGGAATGCAAACCCGCCTAGTAATGTTCCCGAAAGTCCGGTTTGTATGATGGCACTAAATAGCACCGCGCGGAAACTTTAAATAGCGGATACTGTTCCCATGCATCCGACGGATGCCAACCCTGCAACCAGAGGCCATGTGTCACCATGACTAGTCCAAGCATCAAAGCCACGTCTACGACGGCACCCGGAGCCAATGCGCGCGAAGCGCTCAAGGTATTGCTAGTGGACGATGATTCGTTTCAATTGAAACTGATGACTGGCATCTTGCAAGGCTTGGGCGTGACCGATATCACCGCAGCAACCAGTGGCCCAGAGGCCTTGCAACAACTCAAGTTGCACGGGCGCTTCAACCTCATGTTGCTCGATTTGCACATGCCGGGTATGGACGGCTTTCAGTTCATGGAATCCGTTGCCAGTGTTGGCTACCGCGGTGCACTGATCATTGTTTCAGGACAAGGCAACGACGTCATGCACTCTGCCAGCCTGGTCGCGCAAATTCGACGTTTTACATTGCTCGGCACGGTATCCAAGCCGGTTGGTCGTGCAGCACTGGCAGGCTTGATTGCCAAAATGGGCTAGTCGCGCTTAACCGACATCCTTACTCAAGAAATCCACCAGCGCCCCATTCACCCCGCGCAGCCGCTCACTCAGCAGCCGGGTTACGCGTAGCAGCAACTTGATGCCCAGCGCCTCGTTCACCAGCAAGATGCGTTCAAACTGGGTCTTGGGCAACAAGGCCAATAAGCAGGGCTCGGTAGTGATGCAGGTGGCAGAGCGTTCTTTGCCATCGATTACCGCCATTTCGCCAAAGGTGCGGCCGGCTACGATGTGGGTCACGCATTGCGACACACCCGCGGCGTCTTGTTTGCGCACTTCAATTTTTCCGGAAAGCAACAGCCCCATCGAGTCGCCCTCGTCACCCTCTTCAAACAGCATGTCGCCCGCCGCCGTGCGGTAGCCTGCCATGTAGGTGCTGAGGGTGTCGAGCTCGTCCCAGGTCCAGTCTTTGAACAGGGGCGAGTGCGAAAGCGACTCGCAAACCTCAATGCGAAAGGCGCGGGATTTAGGGATGGATTCGAGTGATTGGGTGTGCATGGCGTGCCAGTTTATCCCACGGTCACACACCAGGGTGCCGCGTTGTGGGCCAGGGCCATCCACAATGCCCAGGCCGAACTGGCAGCCAATGCAGCCCCTGCCAGGCGCACGCCCCACTGCCCACTGCCAGGCAAAGCTGCAGAGCCACGCAGGCGCAACCAGAGCCACGGACCGGCCAGCATGGTCACACTAGTACCCAGGGCAAAGAGCGCCATGACTGCTGCCCCTCCAACAGCACTACCCGCCAAGGCTGCGACCAATAGCGCGGAATACAACAGCCCACACGGCAATAACGCCCACATAGCGCCCAGCACCAGCGGTGCGCCGCCATGCCACTGGGGCGCCACCATGGCCGCCCATTTGCGCGCCCGCGCCCACACTGCGCGTGCGGCGTCTTCCAACCAAACGGGTTGCCGCGCCTGCCATACCAACAACAAGCCCAGCACCAGCGCCGCCACATGAAACAGCGACCAGATTGGGCGCAGCGCAGCCGACTGCACGGTGAGCCACCCGAGCCCTTGCAATGATGCAGCGGCCAGCCCACCCAGCAATGCATAGCCGACGATACGCCCCAGCTGAAACAGGAGAAGCGCAGCGTTCTTGTGCGGGCCTGCGGCCTGCCCAATGCCAGCGCATGCTGCGCCGCACATGGCAACACAGTGCGGACCACCTACCAGACCCATGAGCAGCGCGGTTAGCGCCAGAGAAGATTGCATCCGCGGATGCTAAATGATCTTGGAGAACTGCGCGCGGGTGCGGTCTGTCTGCAAGTAGCGGTCAAACACCATGGCCACGGCACGTACAAAAAACCAGCCCTGTGTGGTGACTTGTATCCCCGTAGTGTCCACGGTCACCAGACCTTGGTCTACCAAGCTTTGCAGCGCTGACAACTCTTTGGAGAAGTAGGATTGAAAGTCCACCAGATAGGCCAGTTCAATCGATTCAAACAACACCTGCCCTTGGCACATCAGCGACATGATCACAGCGCGGCGCACCAGATCATCCCGCGACAAGGCCAGGCCACGTACCACGGGGAAGAGACCTTGGTCGAGTGCATCGCAATACTCTTCCATGGTCTTGGCGTTTTGGCTATAGGTGGCACCAATGCGGCCAATGGACGAGACGCCCAGACCAATCAAGTCGCAATCGGGCTGGGTGCTGTAGCCCTGAAAGTTGCGATGCAGACGCCCCTGCCGCTTGGCGATGGCAAGTGCATCATCGGGCAACGCAAAATGGTCCATACCCACATAAACATAGCCCGCTTGACCCAAGGCTTTCATGGATTGGGACAGCATGGAAACCTTAGACGCACCACTGGGCAGCTCTACCGTGGCAATACGCCGCTGGGGCTTGAACCGCTCGGGCAAGTGGGCATAGGCGTACAAGGCAATACGATCGGGTCGCAGTTGGTTGATCTGGGCCAGGGTTCGTTCAAACGACTCAGGGCTTTGCCGTGGCAATCCATAGATCAAGTCCACATTGATAGACTCAAATCCGCGCGCACGCGCGGCCTCCACCAGCGCAAACACCTGCTCGGCCGGCTGCACACGGTGCACTGCCTTTTGCACCGCTGGGTCAAAGTCTTGCACGCCAAAGCTCAGACGGTTGAAGCCCAGCTGGGCCAGGCTGTCGAGCCGAGAGGCATCTACTGTGCGCGGATCCACCTCAATGGAGTATTCGCCACCGGGCGTAAACGTAAAACTGCGGCGCAGCATGGCCATCAGTTCGCCCAACTCATCGTCGCTCAGAAAGGTGGGGCTGCCGCCGCCCAAATGCAACTGGCTGATGGTCTGACCCACACCCATGTGCTGCACGTGCAACTCCACCTCTCGGCTCAGGTAGCGCAAGTAGCTGGCTGCACGGTCATGGTGTTTGGTGATGATCTTGTTGCAGGCACAGTAGTAGCACAGCGATTCGCAAAACGGTATGTGCACATACAGTGACAACGGCAGTGATTTAGCAGCCACACCACTGCGGCGCTGGGCCAACGCCTGGGCATAGTCTTCGGCAGTGAATGCCTCTACAAATCGGTCCGCTGTGGGGTACGAGGTGTAGCGTGGGCCCGAGATATCAAACTTCCGCAACAGGTCGTCCGTGACCGCATCAACAACAAAATTCATGAAAACTCCGAAACATACGCAGCTGACTGTGCCGTAATTCATAGGCCCAGCAATTGATTTGCATCAAGGAGCGTGAAAATTGATATGCATCAAGCCGCATGAAGTTGGGTAAACTGGTCAAAGAGCCACTACTGGTATACCTCATGCTAGACCACGCCACTCCCACTTCAACCTGCCCCAAGGGAACTGCCCTGCACGGAATCAAGATTGAATCGAAGCCCATTGGCGCATCCGCGCAAGCCATCAAAGTAGCGTGCTCCAACTGCAATCTGCGGGAGTTGTGCATGCCGATGGGCCTGACCGCCAGCGAGCTGGAGCGCGTGGATGAAGTGGTAGCCAGCCGCCGCAAAATTAAGCGCGGCGCGACGTTGTTTCGCAATGGTGAGAAGTTCACCAGCTTGTACGCCATCCGCACCGGTTTTTTTAAGACCTGCGTGGCATCTGAAGACGGGCGTGACCAAGTAACCGGCTTTCAAATGGCAGGCGAAGTGATCGGGCTGGATGGGATCGTCAACGACACCCATACCTGCGACGCCGTGGCCTTGGAAGATGCCGAAGTCTGCGTGATGCCCTTTGACCGCATTGAAGAACTTTCACGCGAGGTCAATTCGCTGCAACGCCACGTGCACAAGATCATGAGCCGGGAGATTGTTCGCGAGAACGGGGTGATGCTGTTGCTGGGCAGCATGCGCGCTGAAGAACGCTTGGCAGCATTTTTGTTGAATCTGGTGCAGCGCCTGCATGCCAGGGGATTCTCACAATCCGAACTGGTTTTGCGCATGACGCGCGAAGAGATTGGCAGCTACCTGGGGCTGAAGCTGGAGACGGTGAGCCGTACGTTTTCAAAGTTTGTTGAAGAGGGCATGATCGAGGTCAAGCAACGGCACGTTCGCATCCTCAATACCGATCGGCTCAAGGAAATTGTCAATTCCAAGTCCTGCGATTGACAGACCCAACGCCTAACAAGGGCCCTGCTTGGGGCAGCCGTCCGGACGGTCCGTATCGGGCAAGGGGCACTGGTTCACCTCAAAGGGCGACATCGCCAACAGTGTTGTCAGTCCGCTAGACACAGCTGCAATGCCCCAGAAGACAAAGAAGCATATGGTGTAGATAGCCTGACGTGACCAATCGATGGGCGCGCCAAACCAATGCAGATCGTGCGGATCCACCATGGCGAACACCAGCATTTCCAACACGCCTGCCATCAAAAATGCAGGCCACAGAATCCACATCAAGCGTTGGCGCAGCATGGTGCGTGCTACCGCGAAATCTTCACGCCCGTGGCGGCATGGTTTCTGGCCTGCGTCGCTGGGGCCAAACTGGCTGGGTTGTCCGCCAGGGTTTTATTGATTTCGATTCCCTTGCGGTAGTAGTCTTCATCCACCACAGGGTCTTGACCCGAGACCGCAAGGTAGAAGGTCACAAACGAAGCAACGACAACAATGGCCGGCCCCGAGATGACCAGCCATACATGGCCGTGCTTCCACCAGGGTCCCGCTGGCACGGTTTCGGTTGATGGCGACGGTGTCATAAGCATTCCTTAACGGGGAACAATAAAAACAGATTTCTCAGAGACTTGGCCCAATGTAGCCGGGCCGCGTATCGAAAAATGAATGGAATGGGAGCCGGCAGAGGCCACCTCAAAGGGTGCCTGTATGCGCACCGCCACCCAACGCGACTGTGTGGCGTCGATCTGCACGTCAGCATCCGACGCAATGACGAGTCCGGGCAATCCATCAACCGATATCGAAAACCGTTGCACTTGCTCGGTAGCGTTCATGATCTGGAGACGGTAGACGTTCTCAATGCGCCCCCCTTCCACCACGCGTGCCAGTACACCTCGGTCCCGCACCACATCTACTTTGAACGGTGTGCGCAGCGCCAAGCTCACCACCATGGACAGCACCACCGCACCCAAAATGGCTGTGTAAATCAATACACGTGGACGCAATATATGCCGCAATGTCTGCGATTGGGTCCAATGCTGGTTGACGGCGTTTTGGGTGGAGTATTTGACCAGGCCGCGCGCGTAGCCCATCTTGTCCATCACCGTATCGCACACATCAGCACAGGCACCGCAGCCAATGCACTCGTACTGAAGGCCTTTGCGAATATCAATACCGGTTGGGCACACCTGCACACACAGACTGCAGTCAACACACGCACCGACTTTTAACGTCGAGAGATCGGCCTTTTTAGAGCGTGCACCACGCGGTTCGCCACGCTCGGCGTCATAGGTCACGATCAGTGTGTCTTTGTCAAACATGGCGCTTTGGAAGCGCGCATACGGGCACATGTGTTTGCAGACCTGCTCCCGCATAAAGCCAGCGTTGCCATAGGTTGCAAAGCCATAGAACAAGGACCAGAAAATCTCCCACGACCCCATTTGCATCTGCACAAACTCGGAAGCCAACTCAGTGATGGGCGTGAAGTAGCCCACAAAGGTAAAGCCCGTCCACAGGGCTACTGCAACCCACAAGAAATGCTTGAGCGATTTGCGCAGAATCTTGTCCCGGTTCCAGGGGCCGGCGTCGCGTCGCATACGAGCACTGCGGTCGCCTTCGGTCTTTTTCTCTAGCCAAAGAAAAATTTCGGTATAGACCGTTTGCGGACATGCATAACCGCACCACAGACGCCCCGCCACCGCCGTAAACAAGAACAAAGATAGCGCGGATATAACGAGAATGCCCGTCAGGTAGATGAAGTCCTGCGGGTAAAGAACCAAGCCAAAGATGTAGAAGCGACGCGCGCCCAGATCAAACAACACCGCCTGGCGCTGGCCCCACTCGATCCACGGCATTCCATAGAACACCAGTTGGGTCAAAAACACCATGCCCCAGCGCCAGTTCGAAAACCGCCCTGTCACGCTACGCGGATATATCTTTTGATGTGCTTCGTAAAGCGAAACCATCTCCGCGTCGGCACCCGGAGGAGGCTCAATCGCCCCACCGCTTTCAAAAGGAACAATCGGTATGACTTTTCGCGGCGATGGTTCTGTGGTTTCCAAAAGAGTGGGCCCTTGCAGTGAAAGCCTATTTGGCAGGCCCGCTATTGGAGAGACCCCAAACGTATGCAGCCAAAACCTGGATCTGGTTGGCATTGAGCCGATCAGCCTGGGCCGGCATCTGGTTGACCTTGCCGTTGTTGACCATGGCGATGATGGCGTTCTCGCCATAACCGTGCAGCCAAATGTTGTCGGTCAGGTTGGGCGCTCCCAAGGCCTGATTGCCTTTGCCATCCATACCATGGCACCCACTGCAAACTGCGAACTTTTCTTTGCCTAAATTGGCGCGCACTGAATCGTGTGGGCTGCCAGACAGGCTCAACACGTAGTTGGCGACGTTCTTCACATCATCACCAGTGCCAACGGCAGCGGCCATGGGCGGCATGTTTCCGTTGCGGCCCTGGATCAGGGTTTCTGTGATTTTCTCGGGCGTGCCGCCATGCAGCCAGTCAGCGTCGGTCAGATTCGGAATGCCCTTGGCACCGCGCGCATCGGACCCATGGCACTGGGAACAGTTGTTCATGAACAAGCGCTCACCGATGGCTTTTGCCTGCGGGTCGCGTGCTACGTCTTCGGGCTTCATGGATGCAAATTTGGCGTACAAGGGCGCCACTTCGCGCTCACCCTTTTCCATTTCTGCGGTGTATTGGCCCGCTTGGCTCCAGCCCAGCTTGCCGCCAAAGCTGCCCAAACCGGGGTACATGGCCAGGTAGACCAATGCGAAAACAATGGTGATCACGAACAACCACACCCACCAGCGCGGCAGCGGGTTGTTCATTTCACGCAGATCGCCGTCCCATACATGCCCAGTGGTGTTGTCATTCGCAGTCATGGCCTTGGCTTTGCCACTGAACCACAACAACAGCACGCAGGCAAGAATGCTCACCAACGTGATGCCCGCCACATAAATAGACCAGAAGTCGTTTGTAAAGTCACTCATTTTTCAAGTCCTTGTCTGGGTTCAGTCCTGCTCAAACGGCAGATTGGCAGCTTCGGAAAAATCGTTTGTGCGGCGGCGCGAGTACGCCCACCCGAAGATTCCGAGAAAGGTCAAAAAACTGACAACCGTCGCAATGGACCGGAGGGTGTTGATATCGAATTCCATGATGGTTTCCTCCCCACTTATTTAAGAGCCAGACCCAAGACCTGCAAATAGGCAATGGTGGCGTCCAGTTCGGTCTTGCCCTTGACGTCCTCTACGGACTTGGCAATTTGCTCATCGGTGTAGGGCACACCAACCGAGCGCAGAGCCTTCATGTGGGCGGGCATGACGGCAGCATCAACCATGGTCTTTTCCAGCCATGGGTAAGAGGGCATGTTGGACTCCGGCACCACATCGCGCGGATTGACCAGGTGGGTGCGATGCCAGTCATCGCTGTACTTGCCACCAACCCGTGCCAAATCAGGACCTGTGCGTTTGCTACCCCACTGGAAGGGGTGGTCATACACGGATTCACCAGCCACCGAATAGTGGCCGTAGCGCAGTGTCTCGGCACGGAAGGGGCGAATCATTTGCGAATGGCAGTTGTAGCAGCCCTCGCGGGTATAGATATCGCGGCCCGCCAACTGCAAGGCCGTGTAGGGCTGGATGCCTTTGATGGGCTCGGTGGTGGATTTTTGGAAGAACAAGGGAACAATTTCCACCAGACCACCGACCAGCAGAACCAACAAGATGAGCACGATCATCAAGAAGTTATTGGTCTCAATTTTTTCGTGCGAGAAAGACGAATTTGCGTTGTTGTTAGACATGGTTTGATCCTTCTCAAGCGTGCGCAATAGCGGTTGGGACGCTGACACTCACCGCCCGACCGGCGGTTGCAGTTTTGAGCACATTCCACAGCATGATGAGCATGCCCGCCAGGTAGAGCAAGCCCCCGAGCAAGCGCAACACGTAGAACGGATAGGTTGCCTTGACCGATTCAACAAAGGTATAGGTCAACGTTCCGTCTGCGTTGATGGCGCGCCACATCAGGCCCTGCATGACCCCGGCAATCCACATGGCAGCAATGTAGATCACGATGCCAATGGTCGCGGTCCAAAAGTGCACCTCAATGGCCTTGACGCTATACATCTGCTTCTGACCGAACAATTTGGGAATCAGGTAATACATGGAGCCCATGGTCACCAAGCCCACCCAACCCAACGCACCGGAGTGCACGTGTCCCACGGTCCAGTCGGTGTAATGGCTCAAGGCGTTGACCGTTTTGATGGACATCATGGGGCCTTCAAACGTGGACATGCCATAGAATGACAAGGACACGATGAGGAAGCGCAAGATCGGGTCATCACGTAGTTTGTGCCATGCACCCGACAGCGTCATGATGCCGTTAATCATGCCGCCCCAGCTGGGTGCCAACAGAATCAGAGAGAACACCATGCCGACGGATTGTGTCCAGTCTGGCAGTGCGGTGTAGTGCAGATGGTGTGGGCCCGCCCACATGTAGGTAAAGATCAGAGCCCAGAAGTGAACGATGGATAGACGGTAGCTGTAGACCGGCCGACCCGCTTGCTTGGGGATGAAGTAGTACATCATGCCCAAGAATCCAGCGGTCAAGAAGAAGCCCACCGCATTGTGGCCGTACCACCACTGCACCATGGCGTCTTGCACGCCGGCATAGGCCGAGTACGACTTCATCCATCCTGCTGGCATTGCCGCACTGTTGACCAAATGCAGAATGGCAACCGCGAGGATGAACGCACCAAAGAACCAATTGGCCACATAGATGTGCTTAACTTTGCGTGTACCCACTGTGCCAAAGAACACGATGGCAAACGATACCCATACCAGCGTAATCAGAATGTCAATGGGCCACTCCAGCTCGGCGTACTCCTTGCCCGAGGTGTAGCCCAATGGCAGCGATACGGCAGCGGCCAAAATGACAAGCTGCCAACCCCAAAACGTAAATGACGCCAACTTGTCGCCAAATAGCCGAACCTGGCAGGTTCGTTGCACCACGTAATAGGCCGATGCAAACAAGCCGCAGCCACCAAATGCAAAAATTACTGCATTGGTATGCAAGGGCCGCAGCCTGCCGTAACTCAGCCACGAAATGCCGAAGTTGAGTTCTGGCCACGCCAACTGGGCGGCGATGATGACGCCAACCAGCATGCCCACCACGCCCCAGACCACCGTCATGATGGCGAACTGCCGTACAACGGTATCGTTGTAAACAGCCGCCTGTTGATTTGCAAATGCCATTTCTACCTCTTTGCTATTAAGACCTAGTTTCGATTTTTACGGATGACGCTGTTTGCCGAGTTGACCCAAGTCAAACTTCTGTGAATGCGTGCGACTGATGCAGCAGGGAAGATGCACATTGCCAGAAACGTGCTATTGTTTTAGGAGCTACTTAAGCATATTCCACGAGGGATACCGACACATATCGCTTGGAATTAATTCTCAGCCTCTCCTGGCGGGGTGATCAAAATTCTTTCCCCCTCGGCCTCGATATCCTCGAACTGACCTCGGTGAATCGCCCACCAGAGCCCGCCCAGAATGAAAAAGACCAGGACAACGGACAACGGGATGAGTAAATACAGGATATCCATCAGCGCTCCCTCTCTCGGATGGGTGTGCGTACCAGGCGCAAAGCATTCAGTACCACAACCAGCGAGCTGGTGGCCATACCCAAACCCGCCAACCAGGCAGGCAACAGCCCCATAACAGCCAGGGGCACACAGGCTGCGTTGTAGGCCAGTGCCCACCACAGGTTTTGCCGAACGATTGCCATCGTGCGGCGGGCAAGTTTGACGGTACGGACAACGCTGGTCAATTGCCCGCCCAATATGACAAAGTCCGCTTGTGCCTGCGCCAGTGGTACCGCTTGCCCAAACGCAAACGACACATTGGCGCCAGCCAAAATGGGGCCGTCGTTGAGACCATCGCCCACCATTGCCACCCTGTGGCCTTGTGCCTGCATGGCACGCAAGCAGGCAAGCTTGGCGTCTGGCGTGCAGGATCCTTGCGCATGCTCTATCTTGGCAAGGGCTGCAACGCGGGCCACGGAACCCTGGCTATCCCCGGAAAGCATGTGCACCGCAATGCCCATATCTGCAAAAGAAGCAACAACGGCCGCAGCCTCAGGACGCAGGTCTTCTGCCAATACGAACGTCGCCAACCACCCCTTGTCGTCACTCAAATAGACGCACGAACCAGACGCGTTTTGGGACGGCACAGCGCAGAAAACCGCCGAGCCCAGTCGCAAGACGACCGGACCGACGCCGCTGGCTCCATTCACAGGCGCGGCGGTTCCTTCCACCCCTTGCCCCGCGTATTCGGTTACGGCGTCACAGGTCCACGTTGGGCCGTTCGCCCCATCACCGTAGCGCGCTTGCATGCATGCGACCAATGCCTTGGATGCTGGATGGAGAGAATGTGTTGCCAATGCAGCAGCCGTGGATAGCGCCACATCAGCGGTCAACTCAGGGCGCACCGAAATGGAATCCACCACCATCGCATCACGGGTCAAGGTTCCGGTCTTGTCAAACACCACCGTATCAACACGTGCCAGCGCCTCCAGCGCCTGCAGTTTACGAACAAGAACACCACCACGCGCCAGAAACCCGGCCGCTGCAAGCATGGCAGCCGGTGTAGCCAGTGACAGTGCGCACGGGCAAGTTACCACCAAAACGGCAACAGCCACCATCAGCGCATGGCTAGGATCACGACCCCACCACCACGCACACGCCGCTGCGGCAGCAACCAGGACGGCTATGAGAAAGGGTTTGGCCAATCGGTCAGCCAACTGCACACCTTGCGGCTTGGTTGCAGAGGCGCTTTCCATTAGCGCCACAATCTGCGCGAAGCGGGTTGCTGCACCCAAGCGCTCTACGCGTATGAGCACGGTACCGCTAAGGTTGTGGCTGCCAGCCAGCACGCTGGCACCGACACCGCGCGTAAGTGGCTTTGATTCGCCGGTCAACAATGCCTCATCGACCAAAGTCGATCCACTCTGCACCGCTCCATCGGCGACGAATGTCTCACCAGGATAGACCCGAAGTACATCGCCCACCACAACGCGGCGTACCGCAACGCGCACAAATTGCCCAGCTCCCACTGAACGTTCCACGCTATCGGGCAAGCGATTCATCAATGCTTCCAACGCCCCCGCGGTCTGGTCGCGCAAACGCATTTCAAGCCAGCGGCCGGTCAGCAGGAAAAAGACAAACATGGTTAAGGAATCAAAAAAGACCTCCCGCCCATACACGCCAGTTGGCTCAAACGTTCCCACTGTACTGACAGCAAACGTAATCAATATGCCAATGGCAACCGGCAAGTCCATGCTGATGCGCGCATGAGCAATGTCACGCAGCGCACTGCGAAAAAAGGGCCCGCAAGAAAACAGCATCACAGGCAACGTCAACACCCAGGAGGCCCATCGCAACAATTGTTCCATCTCACCGGTCAGGTCACCCGGTTGGGCCACGTACGCTGGGTACGCATACATCATGACCTGCATCATGCACAAGCCAGCAACCAGCCAGCGCCATAGGGCCTGCCGGGTTTCAAGTTTGCGCCGTTCACTGGCGAATGCGTCGTTGGCAGGTACCGCACGGTAGCCACATGCTTGCACGGCCTGCATCCACACCGATGGGAGAACGTGGGCTGCTGACCAAGTGACCTTCGCCCGATGGCTTGCAGCACCCACTTGCACACCCAAGACACCAGGGACACGCCGCAATGCGTCTTCTATCGTGAGTGAACACGCGGCACAGTACATACCTTCGATAACAACGCTGGACTCCCAGCACGCTGCACCTTGGCCACTGGGGCGGCTAAATGCCCCCCATTCCTGCGGATCGTCAAGCAGTGCCAATGCATCTGACGCATGGGGCTGTAGATCGTGAATAGGCAAAGACATGGCGGCGGCGGGCATAAGTCAGGAGTGTGCCGCCGAACGTCGATTGAAAACTTGATTTACATCAAGACCGAGCGCGCTAAGCGGAGTAACCTGAAGATTCAACTTTAATGAGGAACGCAATATGTATCAACGCATTCTGATCGCTACCGATGGATCAACACTCTCCAAAAAGGCCGTCAAGAGCGCCATCGAGCTGGCATCTCTGTGTGGTGCTGAGCTCGTTGCCATTAAGGTCGTTCCACGCTATCCGGAAAGCTACTTTGAAGGTGGCATTGCCTTGCCGGCTGAAGATGTACGCCGCGTAGAAGATCAGTGGGCCACCGAGGGACAGGCCATAGTGGACGCCGTCAAAAAATCAGCATCGGCAAAAAACGTATCAACCAAAGCGCTGACAGTGAAGTCTGACGTTGTATCGGACGCCCTACTGGCCGCTGCGAAGAAACACAAGTGCGACTTGATTGTGATGGCCTCGCACGGTCGCAAGGGCATCAAGCGCCTGCTATTGGGGAGCGAGACACAACAGGTTCTGACACACGCAAGCGTTCCGGTACTTGTCTTGAAATAGAAGCGCCAGCATCGCTCATTCTTCTTCGCGGTAACGGGTGCGAATGTCCATGACATCGTCCCAAGCGTCGAGAAAGGCTTGCACACATTGTGGGTCGAAATGGCTACCGGATCCATGCACCAGAAAGTCGACCGCGGCCTCAAGTGTCCAGGCAACCTTATACGGTCGGTCAGAGGTGAGGGCATCGAAAACGTCTGCCACTGCCACGATCCGGCTAAAGATAGGAATAGCCTCACCCGCAATACCGCTCGGATAGCCAGAGCCGTCGAATTTCTCATGGTGTCCGCGGGCAATTTCTGCACCGGCCTGCAAGACCTTGGATGAACTCCCCTTCAACAGTTCATAGCCATACATGGCATGCATCTTCATGACCTCAAACTCCTCGACATCCAGGCGTCCGGGCTTGAGCAATATTTTGTCAGCGATACCCACTTTGCCAATGTCATGCATGGGTGCAGCTTCCAACAGAAGGTCCTGGTCTTCAAGGGACATACCCAGACCCCGTGCAATCAAGTGCGAATAGTGTGCCATTCGCAATATGTGAGCACCCGTTTCGGGATCGCGATACTCTGCCGCTTTGCACAGGCGAATGACCGTTTCGCGTTCACGTGCGCGGATTTCTTCGGTGGCTTTGCGCACTTCGTCAGCCAACCACATGGCACGGTCTGCAAGCTGCTTGCGCGCGTCGCTGACAAGCAGCATATTGCGCGAACGGGCCAAAAATTCCACTTTATCAACCGGCTTGGTCAGAAAATCATTGGCGCCGAGGTCTAGAGCTCGGTAGCGCAATTGCTTCTGGTCATTGGCCGTAATCATCACAATCGGCACGGCGTCGCGTCCGGGCATTTCGCGAAACAAGCCTATGAACTCCAAGCCATCCAGGTCTGGCATCATGTAATCCACGATGACCAAATCCGGATCATTGTCCTGGGACCAGATCAGTGCGTCGCGCGCGTGTGCAAACGTATGGGGAATGCAATCGTCGAGCTTCTTCACCAAAGCGCCGAACAAAATCAGATTCACCTCGGTGTCGTCAATGATCAATACATGATGGGTCATAGGGGCTGAATCTTTGGCTTTGCGTCGTTGCTTGATTAAGCAGTCCGATCCAGCGGAATAACAGGAATTAATTGTTCCATCTCAACAATCAGTGATGGCAACAGTGCACTGATCACCGCAGAATCCTGACCCTCGGCACCTTTTTCAATTTGCTGGGCCAAATCGCTTGCTGGTCTGGCACCAAACATGGAGAGGGTGCCTTTGAGCGCATGGGCCACATGCAACACCGACTGCAAATCGCCGGACTTCAAGCCCGACTTCATTCTCGCAAGATCGTCTGGCCACTGCTCGACAAATGCTTGGGAAATGATGCCGAGAACTTCCTGGTCCACCTCAGTCATAGCGGCCGCATAGTCAAAGTTTTTAGTCATCGGCAATGCGGCAACCGGCACAGTGTCTGCGCTGCTTGTCGGCGTCTGCTGCCCATTGGAATACCGTTGCAAAATGAGTTGCAGGTCGGTTGCCTTAATCGGCTTTGACAAGTAATCGTCCATACCCGCAGCGAGACAACGCTCTCTATCGCCAGGCATAGCGTTGGCTGTCATGGCAATGATCGGGGTGCGATGGCCATCTTCCGCCGCCCGAATGCACCGCGTCGCTTCAAGCCCATCCATCACGGGCATCATCATGTCCATCAAGATGACATCAAACGCTTGATTTGCGCAAATATTAACGGCGATCTGGCCGTTGTCAGCCACCTGCACATGATGCCCCCAACGCTCCAATAGCGTCACCGCAAGCTTCTGATTCACCACGTGGTCTTCGACCAACAGCACATTCAAGGTGACGTGGTCCTCGCGAATCGAGTGACTGGTCACTATTGCCCGTGGCTGCTCCCCTTGCAAATTGAAAACGCGAGCCAAGGCCCCCATCAATTCCTCACGCGCTATGGGTTTGCTGAGATACCCCACTATTCCTACATCACTTGCACGCTGTGCATCGCCCTTCATGCCCGCGGACGACAGCATGACGAGCGGAATCTTGGCGCAAGAGGGTGTTTGGATTATTTTTTCCGCTGCGGTAAAACCATCCATGCCGGGCATTTGCGCATCCAGTAACACCAAATCACAGACGCTGCCTCGTTTTGACGCTTCGGCAAGCCAATCCAAGGCCTGTTGACCAGACTCCACAGAAAAAGCAGAAATTCCCTCCGCTTCAAGGCACCGCGACAACACCAGCCGATTGACGGCATTGTCGTCAACAATCAGCACCCTGCGGCCTTCCAATCGAACCAACGGTGCGATAGGCTGGTCTGGAACCTTGTCAGCCTGAACAATCAAGGTGAAATGAAACGTACTCCCTTTGCCTACGACGCTCTCTACCCAGATGCGGCCACCCATTGCGCTGACCAAACGCGAACAAATCGTAAGGCCAAGACCGGTACCCCCATATTTACGGGTGGTGGAACTATCCTCTTGTGAAAATGCCTCAAAAATGGTGCCCACCTTGTCCTGGGGAATCCCTATGCCCGTGTCAATCACACTGAAGTGAAGTTCGACAGAGGAGCTACTGAGCTGCACGCACGCAACGCGCAAAACAATTTCACCTTTTTCTGTGAACTTGATTGCGTTGCCGATGATGTTGACCAGTATCTGTCGTATTCGTCCTGGGTCACCCAGCACCGCATTGGGGACGTCGGATGCAATATCAAAGACTAACTCCAGCCCTTTTTGATTGGCGCGCAATGCCACGGCCTTCATGGTCTCGGAAATCGACTGCCCCAGGTGGAAAGGAATATGTTCTATCAGTAGTTTTCCAGCCTCAATCTTGGAAAAATCCAGAATGTCATTGATGACACGCAACAAGGCATCTGCTGACGATTTGACGATCCCTAGGTAGTCCTTTTGTTCGGCATCCAATTGCGTATCGAGGAGCAAATCGGTCATGCCAATCACACCGTTCATCGGTGTGCGGATTTCGTGACTCATATTGGCCAAAAAATCTGACTTGGCACGGCTCGCTGCTTCGGCATCTTCCTTGGCCTTTTGCAGCTCGGCAGCAACCTGCTTTGAGGCAGTGATGTCGGTAAAGTAGCCGTTCCAAACCCACCCGCCATGGCTGAGCTGCCGCGGATGTGCTTCACCGTGGACCCACACAATGGCACCGCTGTGCGCATGGACCATGCGAAAGTCGACTGCTTGCGCCGATGAAGATGTGTCTGCAACACCCATGTGGGCCGAGAATGTGTTTCTGTCGTCATGGTGAACGCGATCGGGCAACAGTGCTGTGTTTTCCAATATTGCGTCAGCCCTCACGCCACAAATTGCCTCAATAGAGTCACTCATGAACGTAATCTTGAACGCCTCGCCGGCCGCAATCGTGTACTGAAACACGGCGACGGGTATGTTCTCGGTCACTTCGCGCAAGCGCGCGTCTGCTTCCTTCAAGGCTGTTACGTCCTGCCAAATCCCAGTGAACACGGTGGCACCGTTCGCAGCGACATCCGGCTCTGGATTGATTTCTGCGCGAATCCAACGCAAGGCTTCACCTTCGACGTGAATACGGTATTCGCCACGCCAAATCGTTCGTCGGCGCGCAGCATCTTGAACGCCACCGATGACACGGGCACGGTCTTCCTCGAATATCTGATTAGTCGAGAGCGAGGCATCAGCTTTGAGCGCGTCGGGCGTCAAACCCAATACATCCCGCACCCGCTCGCTGACAAACGTAAAACGGTAGTTGTCAGGTGCCACATGCCACTGAAACACAACACCCGGCACGGTATTCGTAATGTGACGCAAGCGGGCTTCTGCTGCCTTGACAGTGCCCTCCATGCGCTTGCGCTGCGTAATGTCCGTGCGGATCGCAATGAACATAGTTGGCTTAGCGGATTCATCGGCCAAGGGCACAATTGTGGCGTCTACCCAATAGGTCTCTCCCGACTTATTGCGGTTGCAAATCTCGCCATGCCATACCTTACCCGCTGCAATCGTCGACCACAAGTGGGTGAAGAATTCGGGCGGATGAACCCCCGAATTGATCATTCGATGGTTTTGGTTTAGCAGCTCGGCACGGGCATAGCCACTGATCTGGCAAAACTTGTCGTTGGCATAGGTTATTTCACCCGCGAGATTGGTAATACTGACAATCGCGTGTTGATCAAGCGCAAATTTTTGATAGGCCAAATCAGTCAGCGCTGCCTGCAAGTCACGTTGGCTTTCGTCGTGCTGGCGGACCAGGTTGCGCATCAAAGTCGACAGAGTCTCCAGATTGTCATCGGCGGCCAGTGTCTGATCTGTTTCAATCGACGCCATCAGATCGCGAGCCGAAGCGCGCAATGAATCAATAGCGCGGGTGCGGCTGGCCAGGTCTTCCCGTAGTTGCGTATTCTTGTCAGTTAGTTCGACAGAACTGAGCTCCAAACTTCGCGATTTGAGCTCGAGGTCGCGGTCGCTTTGTTGGTATGCCTCATCGACCCTCTGGAAGAATCCGGGCAAACCTTTAAACAATTTACTTGCTTCGGGTGATACCGCACCACTGTCGGCCAACCTGGCCAACTCGTCTTGTAACGCAGACAACTCGGCGGGGTCAACTTCGAGTCCGCGTTTGATTTGGCGAGCAAGTAGCTTGTGCATGCAAACCACCGTTGGCCGCAATCAAGCTGCTTCGGCAATATACGTTATGGTCATGGTTTGATTGTGCAATTTGCACTCTACCCCTTTTGTAAATGGGCTTATCTCACCGTATGAATAGAACCCGGCCAACGTTGAGCCCTTGCCAAATACTTCTCCGACCGCCTCCACCTCTTCATCAACCCGCCCGCCCATTACTAGCTTGCGGCCGACACAACTTACCAGCAGCGCAAGCCCTTGGCCCGAATTAGCCTGCATTGCCTTGGCCGCTTCCGCAGCGGCCTCCGCACCGTCGACCAAAGCGTCAGTGCTAGCGTGCATGAGGCGTAAATACCCGTCAGGATTGATATCGCCCGCAAGGGTGAGACTCCCCGATGCTTCGTCAACGCCCAAGATGGTGCGAATTAAGCCAACTTCCGAATGGTCGCTGCCTAACATGGCGAAGGGGAAAAGTAGGCCCGAAGCCGGCAAACCGCTCGCATGATCTCCCAAGTAGCGCTTGTAAACCTCTAAGGCTGACTCGCCGTCGAGTTCAAACAGCACATTATTCGCACAACGTGTTACTTTGCGAGCGGGGCCAAACGGCGACCAGCCACCGAATGAACCGTGGCTAAACTCCAGCGCGTCACCATAGAGGCCGACACATGTCAGGCGATCACTACTCATGCCTTGTGCATCCAAGATCCACGTTTGGGCGAACGCCCCACCATCGCCAGCCAACCCACCGGTGATCGGAATATTGTTACCCAAAACGTCTGCCATTCCAGACAGCACCGCACTTCCATTGATTTGTACACCCTGTCCAAAGATCAGCACTGCGCGCAAACCTTGGGCTGGCAGATCCGTCGCAAGACGCTTGCCCGCGGCAAATGAGTCTTCCATACTGGACAAAACGGTACTCACTTGAGCCAATTGCGTCTGATCAAAGTGCAATGCAGTCACCACGAGCGACCCATCCTCAACACCTTTGGCAGAGATTTCGCCGGCAGTAGAACAACCTGCGCGCGTTGCATTGGGAAATGCCTGCTCAATAGCAGAAGCAGCCTGCTGAAGTGCAGCCACTGAACCAAACACCAACACGAGATTTGGGTCAATACTTGTCAAATTGGAAAAATCGCTGGCCCCACTGACAGCATTGTGAAAAACCGCTTGCATCACCTTCATACTCAGTCTCCAGTTCTGGTTGGCCTGCTGTATTGTTCACGGAGCAGGTTTTTTTGCACTTTGCCCATCGCGTTACGCGGTAACTCTTGCACCAGGTAGCATTGCTTTGGTATCTTGAAGTTTGCCAGCATTGTCTTCAGCAATGTCAAAATATTTGCAGGGTCTACGCTGACTTGTGGCTTGGCGATAACTATGGCCACGCCGACTTCGCCAAAATTTGCATCAGGAACCCCAACAACAGCACTTTCCGCAACCCCTGGCAATGAATTGATATAGCCTTCAATTTCTGCCGGGTACACGTTGTATCCCCCACTGATGATGAGGTCTTTGCTGCGCCCGACGATAGTCACATAGCCATCTTGACTCACACTGCCAAGGTCACCAGTTTTGAAAAATCCATCGCTTGTGAATTCTTCGCGGGTCTTTTCCGGCATGCGCCAATAGCCCGAAAACACGTTGGCACCCCGTACTTGAATTCCACCCACACTCCCGGCGGGTACGGGGTTCCCCGCATCGTCGCACACACGCAATGTGACGCCTGGCAACGGGAATCCCACAGTTCCGCCGCGGCGTTGGCTGGCATTGACATAGCGTTCATCGTCGGTGTACGGGTTTGAGGTCAACATACCTGTCTCACTCATGCCGTAGCGTTCCAGAATGGTGTGGCCTGTGCGGCTTTGCCACGCGTCGAACGTCTCAATCAATAGTGGCGCGGATCCGGCAATAAAGAGGCGCATATTGCGAGCCATATGCTTGTCCAAGCCCGGCTCTGCCAATAAGCGGACATATAGCGTTGGGACCCCCATAAAAATCGTGGCCGCTGGCAACTTCTCCAAAACCGGCTTGGGGTCAAACTTGGTCATCCATAGCATGGTGCTACCGTTGAGCAAGGCACCATGCACGGCCACAAACAGACCGTGCACATGAAATATGGGAAGTACATGCATCAGCACATCGCCAGGCTCCCATCCCCAATACTTTTTTAGCACTTTCGCGTTGCTCAGGAGATTGCCATGGGTGAGCATCGCGCCCTTGCTGCGCCCAGTTGTTCCACTGGTGTACAAAATGGCCGCCAAATCATCTGCACTTCGCAATGCAACGGCATGTTCATCCCGCTTCGATGCAGCCCTCTCCAAAAGTGATCCGGTTCTGTCGTCACCGAGCGTAAATACGTATTGCACCCCCGCAGTAAACGCGATTTTGCTGACCCAGCCAAAGTTACTGGGTGTGCAAACCACGACAGCAGGCTCCGCATCCCCGATGAAGTAGCTTATCTCGGCACTTTGATACGCAGTATTCAAGGGCAGGAAAACCAAGCCTGCCCTCAAACTTGCGAGGTAGAGCATGAGTGACTCAACAGACTTATCAACTTGAACAGCAATCCGCGACCCGGCAGGCAACCGCAACGACTCCAGTAAGTTGGCCAGCATTGCAGTAGCACGATCAAGGTCACGCCACGAATACTGCAAGCCGGTGTCCGTCTCAACGGCCACCGTGTCAAGGTTCGAGGGGAACCCTGCGCGCAGCGCTTCAAACAAATTTTGATTCATCATGGCCAAAAGATGTGAAAAATATGAGATCTAGCTTGATCTCAGCGATAGCCCCGCCCTCGCCTGCCACAGTGGCGACCAACGCTGCAATGGACCAAGCTAATCGAGCTTGGCACCAGAAGATTTGACGACGGCTGCCCACCGCTTGACCTCTGCACTGACAAAACTTGCAAACTGCTGGCTTGTCATACTTGGAAATTCAGCGCCGTTGGCAGCCCACGCCTGCTTAATTTCATCCTGTGCGCCAACGCGCCGCACTTCCTCAACGATCCGTGCCTGGACATCGGCCGGGGTTCCCTTGGGCGCCCACAAACCGTACCAAGTTGTCACGGTGTAGTCAGGCAGCCCCAGTTCAGCAGCGCACGGAACGTCTGGAAACGCAGCGTTGCGTTTCGCACCAGAAACCATCAATGCCTTGATACGTCCACCCTTTATGTGGGCAGCGGACGAACCCAATCCATCAAACATCATGTCAACATTTCCAGCCATCAAGTCCTGCAAAGCCGGCCCTGCACCACGGTAAGGTATGTGAGTAATAAATGTTTTTGATTGTTGCTTGAACAACTCCCCTGCAAGGTGATGGGACGTACCGCCACCTGCTGATCCATAGTTCAGTTTGCCGGGATTGGCCCGTACTTGGGCCATAAACGCTGCATAGTTTCCCGGGATATTTTTGGGGTTAACGACCAAAACTTGCGGAACATTTGCCAATAGTGCCAATGGCACAAAATCCGTCTCGATGTTGTAATCCAGACGCGGATACATGGACGGAGCAATGGCGTGATGTACCGCACCCATGAACAACGTATAGCCATCCGGGGCAGCTTTGGCCGCAATGCTTGCCCCTAACGTACCGCCTGCACCGCCCCGGTTGTCAATCACCATCTGCGAGCCAGTCAATTTTGAGAATTGGGCAGATAATGGGCGCGCAAAGGAGTCCGTTCCACCACCTGCCGGGAAGGGCACCACCATGTAGACAGGGCGCGCCGGCCATCGTGATTGCGCCTGCGCCGAAGCGACAGACCCGGCGGACAGAGCGGCAATGAGCAGGTCCCGTCGCGTGATACTGTGCGGCGTTGTATCGAACAAAAAGTTTGTTTGCCGTTGTGTTTCTGTCATTGCCGTCTCCTTTTTTAATTACGCCCAATCAACAATCAATTGGATGCCCGTGGTCGCATGCCAAACCATATCCAGAAGGCGATTCCGGCCGCAATCATTGGTACACACAACCACTGTCCCATGCTCATACCCAATGCCAAAAAGCCCAGGTGTTCGTCTGGCTGACGGAAAAATTCAGCAACAAACCGCATGACGCCGTAACCGAACAAAAACGCTGAGCCAACCTGCCCCCTTTTTGGAGCCTTGCGGGCATATAACCACAGCACCACGAAGAGTAACAACCCTTCGAGCAAAAATTGGTAAATCTGCGAGGGATGGCGGGGCAAGTCGCCAGCGCCGCGAAACACCATACCCCAAGGAAGCGATGGATCAGCAATACGCCCCCACAGTTCACCGTTGATAAAGTTGCCAACCCGCCCGGCGGCCAAACCCGTGGGGACGCACGGTGCAACAAAGTCTGCAACTTCCAAGAATGACTTTTTGCGCGAGTACGCGTACCAAGCCATGGCCGCGATAACGCCCAACATGCCACCGTGAAAACTCATGCCCCCTTGCCACACAAAGAGCACTTCCAGAGGATGTGCGAGGTAGTAAAGCGGCTTATAAAAGAGGCAATAGCCAATACGCCCGCCCAGCACAACACCTAAAACTCCGACAAACAAAATATCTTCTACATCACGAAAACTCCACGCAGCGGGGCCAGTAGAGTTTGCGAATGGCGCGTGGCGCAAACGGCGACTGCCAAGAAACATGAAAAGTGCGAACGCCGCCAGATAGGTCAAACCATACCAATGAACGGCAATGGGACCCAACTGCAAGGCCACGGGGTCGATTTGAGGATGTATGAGCATGCCCGCATTTTGCACCTACTTTGAACAAAAATTGGGATAGATCCACTTGCGAATAGTCGGCAGTTTGGATATTCACGTACCGTCCGCCTGCGGCGCAAATGCCAAAAAGCGTTCAAGTACAGGACTTGATCGCGCCCATACCAGACTCGTGTCACAGAACGGCACAGAACCTTGTACCTCGCGATAGACCACGCCATGACGTTGAAACTGCTGCACACTTGACGGAACCCAAGCCACGCCCAATCCTGCTGATACCAAATTGACAATGGTTTGCATCTGAATCGCCTCCTGCGCAACGTCTGGCAAACAGCCAGCCGCGTGGTAAAGCGCAAAAATTGAATCATGCAGCGAAGGTGCAATATGGCGAGGAAAAATGACCAATGGTTGCGGCAAAACGTGGGCCATCGTTACACGCTTCAGTTTCGCAAGTGCGTGCTGCTTTGGTAAAGCTACGATCAGGGGTTCACTGTTAATCAATTTACTCTGAAGCGCCTCAGGCGCAAAACCAGGCGCATGCAGCATGAAGCCAGCATCCATTTCACCGCGTTCTAAGGCGTGGATTTGTATGTCGCCTGTCGCTTCAAGCAATTCCAATTGCACGCCTGGGTGCTGCGCACGCAAACTGTGCACCCATTCGGGCAACAAGAGGTATCCGACCGTGGAAACAAACCCAAGGCGCAATCTACCCAATTCCCCTGCCTCAGCAGCGCGTGCAAGCGCTGGCAAGGCTCTCGCACGGTTGAGCAAGTCGCGCACTTCGGACAACAATGCGGCGCCCGCAGGCGACAGGGCAACATAGCGCTTGGTGCGCTCAAACAATCGCACTTGCAGCCGCTTCTCTAGCAAGGCAATTGCCTGCGTTAAGGGCGGCTGAGACATGTGCAGACGCTGCGCAGCACGACCAAAATGCAGTTCTTCGGCGACTGCCAAAAATTGACGCCACACACGCAACTCGACCAAATGCTCATTCATATGTACAGCATATTAAAACAAGTCATTAAATATATTTGAAAATATACAGTGCGCGATGCATACTCAGCGCCTTTATCCTTTCAGAAACTCGACCACAACACCCGCCATGGACACAAAACCGATCATCTTGAACCCCCGTAGTCGCAATATCACAGAAGGCAAGTCGCGCGCACCGAACCGGTCCATGTACTACGGCATGGGCTATGCCGAAGGCGATTTCAAAAAGCCGATGGTGGGCGTGGCCAACGGGCATAGCACCATTACGCCATGCAACAGCGGGCTGCAAAAGCTGGCCGATGCTGCTGTAGCGGGTATCGAGGAAGCCGGCGGTAACGCACAAATCTTTGGAACGCCCACCATTTCAGACGGTATGGCCATGGGTACAGAGGGCATGAAATACAGCTTGGTTTCGCGCGAAGTCATCGCCGATTGCGTTGAAACCTGTGTGCAGGGACAGTGGATGGACGGCGTGCTGGTGCTAGGCGGCTGCGACAAGAATATGCCCGGCGGCCTGATGGGCATGCTGCGTGCCAATGTACCCGCCATCTACGTGTATGGCGGCACCATTCTGCCTGGCCACTACAAGGGCCAAGACCTCAACATTGTCAGCGTATTTGAAGCTGTCGGCGAAAACGCAGCGGGCCGCATGAGCGATGAAGACTTGCACCAAATTGAATTGCGCGCAATTCCCGGAACGGGTTCATGCGGTGGTATGTATACCGCCAATACGATGTCGTCAGCGTTTGAGGCGCTGGGCATTTCGTTGATGTATTCCAGCACCATGGCCAACCCCCATGACGAAAAGCTGAACTCTGCAAAAGAGTCGGCGCGGGTATTGATAGAGGCCATCAAGAAAGACCTCAAGCCACGCGACATTGTCACTCGCAAGTCTATTGAAAACGCGGTTGCAGTCATTATGGCCATTGGCGGGTCCACCAATGCCGTGTTGCACTTTCTGGCCATCGCCCATGCGGCAGAAGTGGACTGGACCATTGACGACTTTGAGCGCGTGCGCCAAAAGACGCCGGTCCTTTGCGACCTCAAGCCGAGTGGAAAATATCTGGCCGTAGATTTACACAATGCCGGCGGCATTCCCCAAGTGATGAAAACGCTTTTAGCCGCTGGTCTGTTGCATGGTGACTGTGTCACCATCACCGGACAAACAGTTGCCGAAGTATTGAGGGATATTCCCGATGTGCCACGTGCTGATCAAAATGTCATACGCTCCATTGACAACCCCATGTATGCCCAAGGTCACTTGGCAATCCTCAAAGGCAACTTGTCACCTGAAGGAGCAGTCGCCAAAATTACAGGATTAAAGAACCCTGTGATGACAGGACCAGCCCGTGTCTTCGAAGACGAACAATCAGCGCTCAAAGCTATTTTGGCCAACAAAATTGTGCCCGGCGATGTGATGGTGCTGCGCTATCTTGGTCCCAAAGGCGGACCTGGCATGCCCGAGATGCTGGCACCCACTGGCGCGCTCGTGGGCCAAGGTTTGGGTGAGTCAGTCGGCCTGATTACCGATGGGCGATTCTCTGGTGGAACCTGGGGAATGGTGGTGGGCCACGTGGCACCTGAAGCCGCTGCTGGCGGCACCATTGCATTCATTCAAGAAGGTGACTCCATCACGATTGATGCACATCAGTTGTTGCTGCAGCTCAATGTGAGCGACGAAGAAATCGCGAAACGCCGTGCTGCATGGACTGCACCAGCACCTCGCTATAAACGCGGAGTGCAAGCCAAGTTTGCATTTAACGCGTCGACCGCAAGCAAAGGTGCCGTACTGGACAATTTCTGAGTTGGCTCAGGGAGCGCCTTAAAGGTGCGCTCCCTGAGCAGAATGCACTGCGGCGCGCTTAGCGCTTCTTTTTCTTGCGACTCAGAAGGCCCATAGCTTCGCGGCTACGCTCTATGCGTGCGTCGCGACGGGCCTCCTCACGCTCCATCTCCTTGCGCTTGGTGTAGCCAGTTGAATCTGCCCAAGACCACCATGCAACAGCCAACGCCCACGGTGACAGAACGATCCACCAGCTCCAAAGCGCAACGGGGCCGATTTCCATAAACTTCAAAACCATCAATACCAAACCAAGACCGACAAACAACATCGCTAACTCCTGTTTCGCAGCAGCGTGTACTAGCCTCAGGCAAATTGACTCACTACGCTGCTATCGGCTCCACTGTACAGCAAGTGCGCAATCAATACGCTTGGCCAAGCTGATCAAGAATTGCCGGATTTTCCAATGTTGACGTATCTTGGGTAATTGCTTCACCTTTCGCAAGCGAACGAAGCAAGCGCCGCATGATCTTGCCAGACCGCGTCTTAGGCAAATTCTCGCCAAAACGAATGTCTTTGGGCTTGGCGATGGGTCCAATTTCTTTGGCAACCCAATCGCGCAATTCTTTGGCAATGGCCTTGGCCTCGTCACCAGTCGGCCGCGCACGCTTGAGCACCACAAACGCACAAATTGCCTCGCCGGTCAGATCATCGGGTCGGCCCACCACTGCGGCTTCAGCAACCAGGTCTGATTTGGCAACCAATGCCGACTCAATTTCCATAGTACCCATGCGATGTCCGGACACGTTCAGAACATCATCGATGCGACCCGTAATACGGAAATAGCCACGGTCCACACTGCGCACAGCCCCATCCCCGGCCAAGTACATCTTGCCACCCATCTCTGCCGGGAAATAGCTGGATTTGAAACGCTCCGGATCGTTCCAGATGGTTCGAATCATGGACGGCCACGGACGTTTCACTACCAAAATGCCACCGGTCCCATTCGGAATGTCATTGCCCGATTCGTCGACAATCGCGGCCATGATTCCTGGCAACGGCAATGTGCAGCTTCCAGGGACCAACGGCGTGGCGCCAGGCAATGGGGTCATCATGTGGCCGCCGGTTTCTGTCTGCCAGAAGGTGTCAACAATGGGGCACTTTTCATGCCCAATATTTTTGTAGTACCACATCCAAGCTTCGGGGTTGATGGGTTCACCCACCGAACCAAGAATACGCAAGCTCGACAGATCAGAGCGATCGGGGTGCACCTTTTCATCGCTTTCAGCTGCTTTAATTAGCGAACGAATGGCAGTAGGCGCGGTATAAAAAATCGTGCACTTGTGGCGCTCGATCATCTGCCAGAATCGCCCCGCATTGGGGTAAGTTGGCACACCCTCAAAGATGATCTGGGTCGCACCTGCAGCTAGCGGACCGTAGGCGACATAGGTGTGTCCGGTGATCCAACCTATATCAGCGGTGCACCAGAAAACGTCGGTTGGCTTTAAGTCAAAAGTCCAGTCCATTGTGAGCTTGGCCCACAAAAGGTATCCCCCCGTGGAGTGCTGCACACCCTTAGGTTTGCCAGTAGAACCGGACGTATAGAGGATGAACAATGGGTGTTCTGCCCCAACCGGCACCGGTGCACATTCGGTGCTCTTGCCTGCCAGTGCTTCAGCAAAAGTCTTATCGCGACCAGCGACCATGTTGCACGCGGTTTGCGTACGTTGATACACATAAACATTTTTAATGGACTCGCAGCCACCCATCGCCAGACCTTCGTCCACAATGGCCTTCAGTGGAAGCTCTTTGCCCCCGCGCATCTGGTAGTTGCTGGTAATGACGGCAACGGCACCTGCGTCAATGATGCGCTCTTGCAAGGCTTTGGCAGAGAAGCCGCCAAACACCACGCTATGGGTAGCACCAATGCGGGCACAGGCTTGCATGGCAATCACGCCTTCCAGCGTCATGGGCATGTAGACCAACACGCGGTCACCCTTTTGCACACCATCAGCCTTCAAGGCATTGGCAAACTGACTGACCCGCGCCAATAGTTCCTTATAAGTAGTTTTGGTGACAGTGCCATCGTCCGCCTCAAAGATGACCGCAGTCTTGTTTTCGGTCGGCGTGCCCATGTGCTTGTCCAGGCAATTGGCAGATGCGTTCAGCTCACCATCGTCAAACCACTCGTAAAACGGCGCATTGGACTCATCGAGTGTGCGCGTAAATGGCTTATTCCAAACAACGTTTTCACGGGCCAATTTGGCCCAAAAACCTTCAAAATCATTTTCCGCCTGTGCACACAAGGCGTTGTAACTATCCATGCCGGAAATGCGGGCATTTTTCACCATACTGTCACTGGGTAGAAAAACCCGGTTTTCAACCAGCGTAGAAGTAATGCCAGACGCTTGTGTGCTCATCGATGTCTCCTCATTTTTGAATATCAACTGCCGCGTATGGTGTTGGACAGCACTTACAAGCCACTGACTGGCACAAAGCTTACAGTTCGCCACCCTACAATTGCAAGATCACTTCAGCCTTGGCACCCATTCCATGACAAAACCCACACCAGAATCTACCGGTACCAAACTTCGCCCGCTGCCCCGGTTCATCTTTGCCAGCCGATGGCTGCAACTACCACTGTATCTAGGCCTGATCGCGGCACAAGGCGTATATGTTTTCCATTTTTGGATTGAATTGGTCCATCTTTTGGAGGCGGCGTTTGGCAGCCAGACCGCTCTGCAAGCGTTGATCTCCAGCATTGGCTACAAAGAAACGGCCGCCACTAGAGGGCTCAATGAAACCATCATCATGCTCGTCGTGCTGGCGCTGATTGATGTGGTGATGATTTCCAACTTGCTGATCATGGTCATTGTTGGGGGATACGAGACATTCGTCAGCCGCATGGATCTTGAAGGCCACCGGGACCAGCCCGAATGGCTCAGCCATGTGAATGCATCCGTCCTCAAGGTCAAGCTCGCCACGGCCATTATTGGCATCAGCTCCATCCACTTGCTCAAAACCTTCATCAATGCAGCGAACTACGACGAGAAGGTATTGATCGCTCAGACAGCCATTCACATCACATTTTTGTTCTCGGCCATTGCGATCGCCTACACCGATCGCCTGATGTCGCGCACATACACCGAATCACACTGACGTTGCATCCTCCAAGGCATTGAACCCCATGACAACCATTCGCCAAGCCGATCTCATCGAATCCGTAGCCGCTGCGCTGCAATTCATTAGCTACTACCACCCTGCCGACTACATCGCCCACTTGGCCCGCGCCTACGAACGTGAGCAAAGCCCTGCGGCCAAAGATGCCATTGCGCAAATTCTCACCAACAGCAAGATGAGCGCCACCGGCCACCGTCCGATATGCCAAGACACTGGTATCGTCAATGTATTCCTGAAGGTGGGCATGGACGTGCGCTGGGAGGGCTTTACTGGCTCCTTGGATGACGCCATCAACGAAGGCGTGCGCCAGGGCTACAACCATCCCGACAACACACTGCGTGCCAGCGTGGTGGCCGACCCCGAATTCCTGCGCAAGAACACAAAGGACAATACGCCCGCTGTCATCTTCACCGAAATAGTGCCCGGCAATACCGTTGAAGTAACGGTTGCTGCCAAGGGCGGCGGCTCCGAGAACAAGAGCAAAATGTACATGCTCAACCCGGGTGACTCGGTGGTGGACTGGGTTCTGAAAACCGTACCAACTATGGGCGCCGGATGGTGCCCGCCCGGCATGCTGGGCATCGGCATTGGTGGCACCGCCGAGAAGGCCGTGCTGATGGCCAAAGAGAGCCTGATGGACGATCTGGATATGTATGAACTGCAGGCCAAGGCGGCCAGTGGCGCAGAACTCTCCAATGTCGAGAAGCTGCGTCTGGAGCTATTCGAGAAAGTCAACGCCCTGGGCATTGGCGCACAAGGTCTGGGTGGACTGACCACGGTGCTTGACGTAAAAATCAAGATGTACCCCACCCACGCCGCCAGCAAACCCATTGCCATGATCCCGAACTGCGCCGCCACCCGCCACGCTCACTTCGTGATGGACGGCAGTGGCCCGGTCTATCTGACACCGCCCTCGCTCGACACATGGCCCGAAGTCAACTGGACACCTGACTATGTCAAGAGCAAGAAGGTAGACCTGAACACGCTGACTCCAGCCGAAGTGGCAAGCTGGACCCCAGGTCAAACCCTGCTCTTGAACGGCAAGATGCTGACCGGCCGTGATGCTGCCCACAAGCGCATCCAGGGCATGCTGGCCAAAGGTGAAAAACTCCCAGTGGACTTCACCAACCGCGTCATCTACTACGTGGGTCCTGTCGACCCCGTCAAAGGGGAAGCTGTGGGCCCTGCCGGCCCGACTACTGCGACTCGCATGGACGGGTTTACCGAAATGATGCTGGCGCAAACCGGGCTGATTAGTATGGTGGGCAAGGCTGAGCGCGGCCCAGTCGCAATCGAAGCCATCAAGAAGCACAAGAGCGCCTATTTGATGGCAGTTGGTGGCGCAGCCTACTTGGTAAGCAAAGCCATCAAAGCAGCCAAAGTGGTTGGCTTTGCCGACCTGGGGATGGAAGCCATCTACGAGTTTGACGTCGTCGACATGCCGGTGACCGTAGCGGTCGATGCGGGTGGCACCAGCGCCCATATCACCGGGCCAGCTGAATGGCAGAAAAAGATTGCAACCGGTGAATTCAAGAACATTACCGTGACATCGCTTTGAGCGCCCCTTGACCCAGGGCCCTGCAGACGTGATCGCGACCGCCGTACCCCCTTGTGGTGACCGGTCTGCGGACGCTATCGGTGTTTTTGACAGCGGCGTGGGCGGTTTAAGCGTACTGCGCGCCCTGCGGGCCGAGCTGCCATGGGAGCGATGGGTATACGTGGCTGACAGCGGCCACGCCCCGTATGGCGAGCGTGATGATGCCCACGTCATGGCCCGCTCCCACGCCATCACACGCCACCTCATCGCACAGCACCGCATCAAGGCGCTGGTGGTCGCGTGCAATACCGCCACAGCGGCGGCCATCAAACACTTGCGCGCGGATTTTCCAGATCTGCCCATCGTCGGTATCGAGCCCGCCTTGAAGCCCGCGGCCACGCACAGCCACACCAAACACATTGGGGTCATGGCCACCCGAGGCACTCTGAACAGCGAGAAGTTTCGCTCCCTGCTGACATCGCTGCACGGCCAGGCCACTTTCACTCTGCAACCGTGCGATGGTCTGGCAGATGCCATTGAGCGCAATGATGCTACAAAAATAATAGCTATTTGCGCACATTCCACGAGGGCCATCGGCACATTTGGCTCAAATTCTGGCGAAGTGGACACACTGGTACTGGGCTGCACGCACTACCCGTTTGCCAGTGACACACTTACATCTCTGGTGGGCCACGGCGTGGTGTTTCTGGAGGGCGGTGCCCCGGTAGCGCGCCAGACCCGGCGTGTATTAGCGGATCGTGGCTGGCTGGCGCAGCCCCCTGCGTCTGATCGAAAAGCGTTGGATGATTTGATTTTCAAGACCACCGGAAGCCCCGATTCGCTGCGGTCGGCGTTATCGCGGTGGTTGCAACTCAACCACCCGGTGCAGTCCATCGCCATAGACTGAAGTTGGCCAGCCAGGAGGGACTCGAACCCCCTACCCCGAACTTAGAAGGTTCGTGCTCTATCCGGATGAGCTACTGGCTGTCAACCCAGTCGATTTTACCCACAAGCGCACTGACTAGAATTGGCGCTCCTCCCCCTCACACTCATACCCTGGAATTGTCCTCATGCAACATGGCTCCGCCACACCATGGTTTCGATTGGCCTTGTTGGCGTGCTGCCAGTTGCCCACGCAGGCCCTTGCAGAAGACCAGCCACTATGGGAATTGGGTTTGGGTGTAGCCGCCCTGCAACTCCCCGCCTACCGCGGTTCGTCAGAAACACGGACCGACGTTCTGCCCATTCCCTACGTGGTTTACCGGGGAGAGCATTTAAAAGCCGACAAAGACGGAGTGCGCAGCGTACTATTTGACTCGGACCGTTTTGAGGTCAACCTGAGCTTGGCTGCCTCACCACCCGTTGACAGCAACAACATCAAGGCACGCCAGGGCATGCCCAACCTGCATTCGAGTCTGGAATTGGGACCATCAGTAGACATCAAACTCTGGCAATCCAGCGGGCGCGATGCCCGGCTCAAGCTGTCGGTACCTATACGCGCCGCCATGACGCTGGAGAGCGATCCCAAGTTCATTGGCTGGCAATTCACACCACGCCTCAACCTCGACGTATCCAACCCATTTGGACATGCTGGGTGGACGTTTGCCATGGTCGGCGGCCCGGTCTTTGGCAGCCGTGAGCAGCATGACTACTTCTACAGCGTGGCCCCCCAGTACGCCACGGCGGCGCGCCCTGCCTTTGAGGCACCATCCGGTTACGCAGGCATGCAGCTCTTGTCGGCGGTGTGGAGGCGCTTTCCGTCTTTTTGGATGGGTGGGTTTGTGCGCTACGACGACGTGCGGGGTGCCGTGTTCGAAAACAGTCCGCTCGTGACACAAAAGAGCGGTTTCTCAGGTGGCATTGCGATCACATGGGTGCTCAAACAATCCAGCCAACGCGTGGCTGCAAGGGCCGATGAGTAGTGGTCGGGCGTTTACACTTTCGCCATGATTGAAACAGCAAGCTTTGTCGAGGAAACGAGTTTTGGCAACTGGTTCTTAAAAACCAAGGTCTGGAAGCGCAGCGTGCTGGTGCGCGCACTCGACGATTTGCAAGCTCTGATGCAGCCGCAAGCTGTGGCCACCCAGCCGCGCGTGATCGACGTGGGTTGCGGCTTTGGCCATTCCTTCGACGAATTGGCAAAGCGCTTTTCTCCCTCCTCCATCGTGGGTCTGGATGCCGATCCCGGCCTCAGAGCGCGCGCCGGTGATATGGCGCGCGCCTGCCCGTGCCCGGTCGAACTGCGCGAGTCCAACGCCGCCCGCACCGGCCTATCGGATGCAGACTTCGATATTGTGTTTTGCCACCAGACCTTTCACCACATCGTGGAGCAGGAAGCAGCAATGGCGGAGTTCTACCGAATCCTGAAACCCGGTGGCATGCTGTTGTTCGCCGAGTCCACCAAGTACTACATCCACTCACCACAGATTCGCCTGCTGTTCCGCCACCCGATGGAAGTGCAGAAAACGGCCGACGAGTACATTGCCATCGTTCGCGCAGCCGGATTCCAGGTTCCAGACGAGAAGATATCCCTGCCCTACCTGTGGTGGAGCCGCCCAGATGTGGGTTTCTTTGAGTGGCTGGGCTTCAAGGTGCCCACCCATCGCAATGAAACACTGGTGAATCTGGTAGCGGTCAAGCCTGCGGCAAGCGCCTTGCAGTGACTTGAGGCGAGGTTATCCGTTACGAATGTGACTGGGTAAGGGCTGGTCAAGAGCAGACATTTGCAGTGCAGGAGGTTTTTAAGAACTTTAGGCATCTCAGGCACTTCAGGCATTCTGTGTTGGCGGGGCCGGTGGACTGGGCATCCCTTCTCTAGCCCACGCTCGCGGGCGGCTGTCTTTGGTTTGCATGCACTGCTGCGTTAACACAGTGGTTGGTGAGCCTGTTCTGTAGCAACCGCAAATGGGGCCGACGAAGGGACACCCAGCCCACCGACCCATGCGGTGCATGGCGTGAATCGCTACAAAAACAATAGCTACTCACGCAATGTATTCGAGGGGCTAGAGGCCAATTTGACGGCGGATTCAAGTACAAAGCGCAACGGAATGCAGTGTAAGTGGTCTCACTGGTAGGTTGTAAAAGACCTCATGTGGAGTGCGATAGCCCAGGCACTTGCGAGGCCGATGATTGAGTAAGTACACAGCCTCATCGACCTGAGCTTGTGTCACTTTGAGCAAGCTGCACCCCTTTGGAAAGAACTGTCGCAGCAGCCCGTTGGTGTTCTCATTGAGCCCACGCTGCCAAGAGCAGTAGGGCTTGGCAAAGTACACCTTCGCCTTCAAACAACTTGCAATGAATTCGTGCTCAGCGAACTCCTTGCCGTTGTCAAAGGTCAGTGTCTTGCAGGCCTGTCTGT